>OLQM01002674.1_pt1 | contig 16967 bp, 12 predicted proteins | sample 1673161 | NCBI WGS metagenome assembly OLQM01 (sample SAMEA3136761, study PRJEB25190) | human gut metagenome | reverse complement strand
AAAGGAAAAGACACTTACAAATGTAGGTGTCTTTTTTCATATGCCGGGGCTTCCTATTTGCATGCATAAATTTGAAGGGAGTAGGACAAAGGTGTCCGGAAGAATCCGTGAGAGATGTCATCCGAGTAATAGATTCTTCACTCCGTGTCATATTTCCGCTTTCCTGCTTTCTTACAAAGCATTCTTGCGTCCATTCAGAATGACTGGGAATGGTAAAGCGTCATCCTGAACGAATGTGAAGGATCTATACCCGTGGTGAGAAAAGCCGTAAGATGTCATTCAGAGCAGGAGCGAAGGAGGCGTTCTGATTACCTTTTGCTTCATAAGGTATTTATTGCGAACCGGTTTTATAAAAGGAATTCTGCCGGTAAGAATAGGGTTTGGGTGAGCCCTTTTATTCAAAAGAAAGGAAGTGAACCATTTTTAAGAGAGCGAAGCGACACTATAAAAGCGTTTGAAACGCCATACCTGGACGAAAGGAGCGGTAAGGTATGACGGAGGATAGAGGAAGTATTGAATACTAAATTTTAACTCAAATTTTTATGGACACTGGGGAATGCGATAAAACCTATATGTTTGCAAAAGAAGATAAATTTGGGATAAAATAAAGAAAAAAGGATACGGCCAGACAGTATCGCAATATCTTTTTATTTTTTACAGTTATCTGCCGTATAGGCAGCTTAGAAATATTTGTTTTCCTTTCCGATCAGTTAGCGGCTGTTATCTGCCGTATAGGCAGCTTAGAAATATATGTGGAACATATCCATCACCTGCAGAATGTTATCTGCCGTATAGGCAGCTTAGAAATATATGTGGAACATATCCATCACCTGCAGAATGTTATCTGCCGTATAGGCAGCTTAGAAATCACGTTGGCGATTTAGTGAATTTATAGTGGCGTTATCTGCCGTATAGGCAGCTTAGAAACGCCAACATGGACTGTTTCACCCGTTGCGGTGGTTATCTGCCGTATAGGCAGCTTAGAAAAGGAAAACATAACCAATTACAGAAGGCAATTAGTTATCTGCCGTATAGGCAGCTTAGAAATTACAAACCGGCAGATAAACATAAAGCATAGTGTTATCTGCCGTATAGGCAGCTTAGAAATTGATGAAATAATGCGAATAATTGATTCTTCACGTTATCTGCCGTATAGGCAGCTTAGAAATATATTCGACGTTTTGCTTGAGCCGCTGGCCGGTTATCTGCCGTATAGGCAGCTTAGAAATATATTCGACGTTTTGCTTGAGCCGCTGGCCGGTTATCTGCCGTATAGGCAGCTTAGAAATAGAAAAAATAAAAGAGGCTGATAAAAAATAAGTTATCTGCCGTATAGGCAGCTTAGAAAACGCCAGCAAGGCGCGGTTGAGTTCCGCGTCAGTTATCTGCCGTATAGGCAGCTTAGAAAGGCATTGTCCGCATGGCAGGCGGTGCTTTAGCGTTATCTGCCGTATAGGCAGCTTAGAAAATGCATATCGGCGAGGATGGCGGGAAAGACGGGTTATCTGCCGTATAGGCAGCTTAGAAACGGAAGGGCAGATGATGGAATCTATGCTAGTCGTTATCTGCCGTATAGGCAGCTTAGAAATAACCGACGGGACACTTCAATAATCGGAATACGTTATCTGCCGTATAGGCAGCTTAGAAACAGATCCCAAAACCGGCGCAAGTGATCCAGTAGTTATCTGCCGTATAGGCAGCTTAGAAATTAAAGGCGTAAGAAGACAGATCGCCGGATTCGTTATCTGCCGTATAGGCAGCTTAGAAACATGGCCAGCAACGACATACGGGCACTGGTCGGTTATCTGCCGTATAGGCAGCTTAGAAATTCCACACGCTCCGCCACACATACGCCACGAAGTTATCTGCCGTATAGGCAGCTTAGAAAGGATGTTATCGGCGGCGGTTACAGGGACTTCTGTTATCTGCCGTATAGGCAGCTTAGAAAAGACAGAGAGTTAGCAATTGAAATCGGAAGAAGTTATCTGCCGTATAGGCAGCTTAGAAATGCTTATCAAGAAAAGCGACACAAAGACGATCGTTATCTGCCGTATAGGCAGGTTATATATTTCATAGTTCTTTTTTTATGGCTGACGTCTGATGGGGGTCGGCTTTTTGTGTTGCGCGGCTGATGTTGCAGGGCGTATGTGGCGAAGTGGGGGGCTTTTTTGTCAGGGGCCGTTTTTCCTGTGCTATAATTTAGGCATACTTATGTAAAAGAGGTTTATCATATGGATATATATGGACAGTACAAGGATTCTTTAGAGGCGGTCATGCGGATGATGGCGGCTTCCATGGAGCGGTATGCGAAGGCACATAAGGATGATTCGGGGGAGTTGATTTATGAGCATCTGCGTTACCGGCTGAAATCGGAGAAGAGCATGCAGGCGAAGCTGGAGGCGCGGGGATTGCCGCTTACCCCTTATTCGGCGCTCTGCGAGGTGCGGGATGCCATCGGGTTCCGTGTTGTTTGCCGCTTTATCGACGATATTTACAAAAATATTTCACGAATTAAAAACTTGCCGGGAATCACCGTGGTGAAAGAAAAGGATTATATACTGGATGTGAAATCAAATGGGTACCGCAGCTACCATATGATCCTGTCGGTTGAGGCGCCGTATGAGGACGTTCGCGGAGATAATCCGGGTCATTTTTTTGTGGAAATACAGCTCCGCACCATCGCTATGGATTCGTGGGCGAGTCTGGAGCATGAAATGAAATATAAGCACCATATCAGGAATGCGCCGCTCATTGAGCAGGAGCTGAAACGCTGTGCCGATGAACTGACGTCCTGCGATATTTCCATGCAGACGATTCGTAAACTTATCCGTGAAGAAGGTGGAACAGAATGAAAATATTGATAGCAGAAGACGAAAAGGCTATGTCAGATGCCCTTGCGGCGGTGCTGAAACATTTCGGCTACGAGGTGGACGCCGTCTATGACGGGCTCGCCGCTACGGAAAAAGCGAGGGAGAACTCCTACAGTTGTATGATTTTCGATATCATGATGCCGAAAATAGACGGTATTGAAGCGCTGAAACGCATCCGTGACAGCGGTGATATGACGCCGGTCATCATGCTGACCGCCAAATCGGAGGTAGAAGACCGCATCATGGGCCTTGACGCAGGCGCGGACGACTACCTCGCTAAACCGTTCGCCATGGGGGAACTGCTTGCCCGCATCCGTTCTATGACAAGGCGCATGGGCGAATTCACGCCGACTAAGCTGAAAAAAGGCGATGTTGAGCTGGATGTGGCGGAGCAAGAACTTTCCTGCACCAGTTCCGTCCGCCTGTCGAGCAAGGAAACGAAGCTCCTTTCTTACCTTATGATGAACGAAGGGAAAACTATTTCTACCGACGAGCTTTTCCGCTATGTCTGGAGTGATGAAGCGGACATGGATATCGGCATCGTCTGGATGTATATTTCCTACCTCAGAGAAAAAATCGAGGCCGTTCATGGAAATATACGGATAGCAGGAGAGAAAAACGGCGACTTCCGCCTCCAGATCGTCTCCCGCTGATTGACATACAGAAACAGAAGGTACTCCTATGGATATGATACGCAGGCTCCACCGCAAATTTATATGGATGGCCACCGCCTCCGTCGTGGCTATCATCGTCCTTGCCGTCGGACTGATCAATGGCTCCCTCTACGTCAGGGTGCACCATGAAATATCGTCCATCACCGACATCATTTCGCAGAACGGCGGTACTATCCCATCCGACCTCGCGCCGCAGGAGAAAGGACTCTTCGAATTCGGGAACTGGGCGGAAGAAACACCTGAATTCTCCTATCAGGCGAGATATTTCTCCATTCTCTTTGACGCGAACAAAAAGGAAGCGAAGGTCATTAACGTCAACCACATCGCCGCATTCAACGCCAAAGAAGCCTTCAACCTCGCCGTACGGGTTCTCCAGACAGGGAAATCGGAAGATTTCTTCCTTAAAGACAGGGCCTATTATAACTATAAAATCACACAGACCGCCAGCGGTGACACCCTTGTCGTCTTTTTCGACTGTACCCGGGACATCCTCGCCCTCTCCTCCATATTCAGCTACTCCGTGGCGCTCGGTCTCTTCTGCATCATCCTCTTCTTCCTCATCATCACCTTCCTCTCCAGCAAGGCCATCAAGCCCTTCGTGAGAAATATGGAAAACCAGAAACGGTTCATCACAAACGCCAGCCACGAGCTGAAAACACCGGTGGCGATCATTTCGGCGAATACGGAAGCGCTCGAACTCGTCAGCGGAAAGAGCGAATGGACAGGGAATATTATCAAACAGACGAAACGCCTGACGAACCTTATCAACGACCTTGTTGCCCTCGCCCGGGTCGGGGAAATAGAAAAAGAAAACCTGAAACTGGAAGATGTGGATATTTCCCAAGTCACGGAAACCATCGCAGGTGACTTCCGACAGGTGGCGGCTGAACGGGGGAAGACGCTCGAAACCCATATACCGCCCGGCGTCCACGTCCGGTCAGAAGAAAAACTCTTCGGACAGATCCTCGGCATCCTTCTGGATAACGCCGTGAAATACTGCGACGAAAAAGGACGCGTGCAAGTGGAAGTCACGACAGAGAAAAAAGAAAAAGGTTTTGCGATAATAATCTCCAACGATTTTGCAGAAGGAGAAGATATAGACTACACGAAATTCTTTGAACGCTTCTACCGCCACGACATCTCCCACAGCAGCCAGATCAAAGGATACGGCGTAGGCCTCTCTATGGCTGCCGACATCGTGAAGCTCCTCGACGGAACCATAGACGTATCATGGAAAGAAGGGCGCATTTCCTTCCGCCTTGACTTTTGAAACAGAAAACGGCACTGAAAGAAAAACAGTGCCGTTTTTGAGTAAAGGATTGTGGAGTGTTTTTGGAAATGCAATGAAAATGAGGCGCAGCTTGATAATGACAGACTCAACGATCTTAATAGAAAATGGCAGATCGGATAAGCTATGAGTGGATTTGCCCCGATAATCCGATAATGGGTATTCAGGGCTTTGGAATCCAAATAGAGAAATCCTAAAGATTAACTATAAAATTTACACAGATGCTGTCAACGGATATCTTTGGTCTGATTTAACAAGTGAACAATTGTCCTGCAAATATGTAAGTGAAGCGGATGTGCTAAATGTTGTGTTGTTTAATAAACGTGCAAAATAGTGGCGTGAGGAAAATCCGGATCTGAAAGAAAAATGAGGGCTTGTGCAAATCTAAATGAGCTATTGGTCTTTGCGAATATGGAAAGCTATAATGCAGTTTTAATTGGTAAAAAGATTGATTGGAAAGAGCGAATGGTCGTGCTTAGAAAATTGACAAGAACCTAATTATTTTCTTTGGAGAATTTGAATACTGAAGGAATGAAAAAGTTGAAGGTTTTGGATAATGAAAAGTAAGGATGATCAAAATATTCATGAAGCTGAGCTATAGAAAAATCAGTACGGCAAATGTATCCATGCTAAGAACATTTTGTGGTTGCTGTTTATTTTTATCATGGTGTACAATATAGACAACTGCTGGATCAGCAGCTTAGAAAATATATATAATGGTTATCATAATTATCTGCCGCGTAGGCAGCTTAGTGGAAAGGTGGTCTGATTATCTTTATAAATCCATATATATATTAGTTATTAAATTTATAGTATCATGCATTTAAGGAGGAAAATAAAATAATGATGATTGAAAAAGTTCATGGACAGCGAATTAAAGAGAAGGAAAAAATGGAACATAACATAAATGATACAGATGACATCGTGGCAAAAATGAGATTACTGGTGGCTGATGGTACGATATGGCTGACACAAAAGGAAATAGCGGAGCTTTTTCAAACGACGAAACAAAGTATAGGCATGCATATCAGGTTCATCCTGAAGCATGGTGAATTGGATGAAAGCGTGGTGGTCAGCTATCGGCTGGCTGACCGAAAACAGGGGACGATGCAAGGGAAATTGCAGGTACGAAAGACAGCCCATTATAACTCAGACATGGTATTGGCGGTTGCGCGCCGTGTGTGCTCACCAAGGGGGAGGCAGTTCAGGAGGTATGACACAGCGGTATTAAAAGAGTATCTTGGCAGGAGATTTTGCCAAGGATAAATAACATTTGAGAGGTTGGGGCGGAACAATCCTTTGTAAGGAGTTATCCTGCTATATCAGGGGAAATGCCGGAGTGATCTGCAGCCGGTATGGATTATGGTTCTGAAAAGGAGGATAATGAGTTTGAAAATGGCATAAGTTTCATGAGAAAATCATAGGTCTGTTGATTGGCAGACGGTCATTGCAGGATGTATTTGACGGAGGTTTCTGATGATAGAGGATATTGTCAAGTCGGACTTAAAAACGATTCTTCATTCTAAACGGGCGAATTTATATTATCTTGAAAAGTGCAGGATCATGCAGAAGGATGGACGTATTGTTTATTTGACGGAGACGAAAAAAGAGAACTTGTTTTGGAATATTCCGATTGCCAACACAACAGTAATTCTTTTGGGCAGCGGTACTTCTGTGACACAGGCGGCAATGCGGCTGCTCAGCAGCGCCGGTGTACTTGTTGGTTTCTGCGGTGGTGGGGCTACACCGTTATTTGCCGGTACGGAGGTGGAGTGGCTGAATCCGCAAAGTGAGTACAGGCCGACAGAATATGTGCAGGGGTGGCTGTCTTTTTGGTTTGATGAAGAGAAACGTCTTGCTGTGGCAAAGGAGTTCCAGAAAAAGCGTATCCGTTTTCTGCAGACAGTCTGGGATAAAGACAATGAATTGGCCGATGAAGGTTTTTTTACCGATGATGCTTTGACAGAAGAAGCGATTTCCGTTTTTAAGAGCCGCATGGAAATAGCGGGGGATGTGACCCATGTATTGGCGGCGGAGGCGGAATTCACAAAAAAGCTCTACAGGTACGCGGCACAGAATACGGAAACAGTCGATTTCACGAGGGAGCGTAATTCTGACCAGCCTGCGAACAGGCTGCTTGACCATGGGAATTATCTGGCGTACGGACTGGCGGCAACGACTCTCTGGGTACTTGGTATTCCTCACGGCTTCGCGGTGATGCATGGTAAGACAAGACGAGGCGCTCTTGTTTTTGATGTGGCAGATTTGATCAAGGATGCCATCGTCCTGCCATGGAGCTTTATCTGTGCCATGAGAGGGCAGAGAGACAGAGAATTCAGACAGATCTGCTTACAGAAGTTTACCGAACATAAGGCGCTGGATTTTATGTTTGATGAAGTGAAACGGTGCAGCAGACTATATGCGGGCGGTGAACGGTCATGATGGTCATATTTACGAGCAGGAGCGAGAAGAAGGCTATTTATACGGTGCGGAGGATTCTGGATAGTTTTGCAGACAGAATTGGGAATGATACGTGGAAAACGGTCATTACGCAAGAGGGATTGCTGACGGTGCAGGCGCTTTTGCGACGGACTGCTACCAAAAGTACAGCAGTGGCGTGTCATTGGATCCGATCCCGGAGCCATAGCGAGTTAGTCTGGATTGTAGGGAAGCGGGATATGTTTAACGAAGAAGGCATCGTGCCTGTCCACTCCACACAAAAGGAAATCCTTCACCATGAGTGGGAAAATGACTGGCAGTATCTGCCGTTGATAAAAGCGCTGGCAGCGGTGGCGGCACTCTTCCATGACTGGGGAAAGGCATCAGCGTTATTTCAGAAAAAACTGGATGAAAAGACATTGAAAATGGATCCCTTTCGTCATGAATGGGTATCCTGCAAGCTTCTTGAAGCGCTTATTTTTGCCGCAGGTGCGGAGGAAGACGACAGAAAATGGCTGAAAGTACTGGCCGAAAGAACGATAAAGACAGAGGATATAGAAAAGAATCTGCAAATTGACGAAAAAGGAAACGGGCAGGCAGATATGAAAAAGCTGGATGCAGCACATTTGCCGCCGATTGCAAAATTTCTGATGTGGTTGATCCTGTCTCATCACAGGCTGCCGTCTATGGATAAGGATGGCTGGGTGAATGTGGAGAAAAAAAGTTTCCACAGTATATTCTCCAGTCTGAATGCGTCCTGGGGATATGAGAGTGAAGCGGAGGAGACTATTATGTGCCGCAGGAGCTGCTTTGTATTTCCGGAGGGACTCCTTGTGGAGAATGCGGCAGCTTGGCGGAAGGCCATAAAAAAATGGTGCGGCCGGTTATTAAATGATTACGACAGACTGATGGATATTATGGGAGGGGAGACATACAAATCATCATTCAGGGCTATCGCCCACTATACGAGATTGTCTCTTATGCTGGCGGATCATTATGTTTCTTCCCTGCCTGAGGAAACAGATAAGGGCCGATGGGCAAAAAATGATTTATGGGCGAATACAGACGGTAAAACCGGAAAGAAAAAGCAGTTTCTGGAGGAACATTTGGTCAGGGTCTGTGAACAGGCAACCCATATTGCCCACAGACTTCCTTATTTCAGTGATCAAATGGAGAGCGTTTATGATGTAAAGGCGTTGACAAAGAAAAGCCCGGCAGTTTTCAGATGGCAGGATACAGTTGTCGAGAAAATCAGAGCATTCCGGGAGAAGAATGGGGATGGTGCCAGGTATTTTATAGTCAATATGGCAAGCACCGGCTGCGGCAAAACGTTTGCCAATGCAAAGATCATGCAGGCTGTATCGACGGACGGAAAATCGCTCCGGTATATCCTTGCCCTCGGTCTTCGCACGTTGACGCTGCAGACCGGTGATGAATACAGGGAACGGATACATTTGGACAGAAATGATCTGGCCGTCCTTATCGGTTCCAGTGCCGTAACCAAATTGCATGAGGAAAATAAGGAAGCAGATAAAGAGAAAGAGGAAGAGAAAAAGGGGAATAGAAAGGGGTATTTATCGGAAGAGCCGCTGCTGCCGGAAGAATTGGAGTATGTGGATACGGAAAGCGAGGAGCAGTCCCGGTTTCTGGATATCTTTTTCAATAAGACAGATAAAAAAGGAATGACGGTAAATGAAAAGACATCAAAAAAGAATAAAGCCTTTCTATACAAGCCTGTTCTTGCGGCGACTATCGATCATATGATGGGGGCTGTGGAGACGACACGGGGAGGAAGGTATATTTTGCCTTCATTGCGGCTGATGTCATCGGATCTGGTGATTGATGAAATTGATGATTTCAATTCTAAGGATCTCATCGCCATAGCAAGGCTTGTTCATCTGGCGGGATTGTGCGGAAGAAATGTGGCGATCTCTTCAGCGACGATACCGCCTGATCTGGCGGAAGGGCTGTACAGATCATATCAGGCAGGACTGAAAAGTTACAATTCCTTCTTTACGGGGAAAAAACAGTGTGCTCTTGTGCTTTGTGATGAGTTCAGGACAGATGTGGAACCGATGGACAGCGGGGATGATTCGGCTTATCGAAAGATTCACGATCGATTTATCCGTAAACGAGTGGAAAATCTGGGGAAAGAGCCGGTAAAGCGTAGGGGATATATACAGTTCTGCGGAGCGGAAGATAATGACACTGACGCTGCGAAAGAGACTTCCTATTTTGAAAATATAAGAGAAGCCATAGAAAAGCTGCATGAAAATCACCATGTCATTGATAAAAGAACAAAGAAGCGGATTTCTTTCGGTGTGGTTCGTGTGGCAAATATCACCCCCTGTGTGAAAGTCAGCCTGTACCTCATGAAATGCGGATGGAGCGAGGGGACAGCTGTCCGAGTGATGACTTACCACAGCAGGCAGATCCTTCTTCTCCGTCATGAGCAGGAGCGGTATCTGGACAAGGTGCTCACAAGAAAAACGCAGTCTGCCACAGTGGATTTTCAGGATGAAACCGTGCGGAAGCATCTGGACAGCACACCGGAAGAGAATATCATATTTATTCTTGTAGCAACACCGGTGGAGGAAGTCGGCCGTGATCATGACTTCGATTGGGCAGTGGTGGAGCCGTCGTCGTACCGATCCATCATACAGCTTGCCGGCCGTGTCCTTCGTCATCGTCAGCCGGTTTCAGGAACGCTTGAAAAAAAGAATATGGCAATCATGGCCTATAATCTGAAAGCTTGGCAGGGAAAAGAGCCGGCTTACAGCAAACCCGGGTATGAAACTAAAAAACGGAAATTGAACAGTTATGACATGCATGATCTTGTGGATGAAGAGGAGTTGGGCAGAAGGATTGATGCGGTACCGAGAATTTTAAAACCGGAAATGTTGGATAAGGAGCAATTCTGTCCGGATGATAAAAGATATTTCTCAAAACTCTCTGATCTGGAACATGCGAGCATGATGGATTTTAACTGCAAGGGAGATTGCGGGCCGCAGTGTATGCACGGATGGATGGAAGAATACTGGTGGATGACGGCACTTCCGCAAGGATGCAGCCGCTTTCGTGAAAGCTATGGGGAAGAAATCAAGGCCTGCGCGGTGTATGAGGAGGGGGTACGAAACTTTCTTGTGTATGAGGGAAAGGAGAAGACTTTGCTTTCAGATAGTGTAGGAATTACCGACTACAGTGGTATGACAGAGGAAATGGAGGGACGGTTATGGATTATTCGTGATTATGAAGCTGCCTTGAGGCGGTACGTATCAGATACAAGTGATGTGCCGCAGGATGTGCAGATGAATGAGGTTTCCTGCAGATATGGAGAAATCACTATACCCTACGGGAGATCCAGTACAGTGGATGAATGGAAATATTCAGATCAGTTAGGTATGTTCAAGTTAACGGAAGAAAATAGACAGGAGGGATGATTTTGAGCGGGTTGACAGCGTACATATCGGAAGCGGCTGCAGGGAAAAAGAAAATGCCGCAGAAGTGGCTGGCGGATACGGTTTCTTTGCTTTCCAAATGCGATATGGCGACACATGTCGGGAAATTCACCCATCCCGATGTGAAAGTGTATTTGCAGAGAAAAAATAAAGCGGGACAAAATGCCTATGTACTGACGGAAAATGTGGACTGTGAAACGGATATCGTATATTCTTCTGCCGCTTACATGGGCGCAGCGAAATTACTGCTTTATGCATTGGATGACGGAAGACCATTATGGAAGCATATCTATGAAAATGATGAAAACGTTAGGAGAGAAGTAGAATCTTTGGGCGTATCCTTCGATACAATGAGACAGGAAGTGGAACGCATGATGGCGACTGCCGATCCGGCAGCGACGGACGGAAGGCTGCGGCAGATTTACTTTCCTGCCGGAGAAGGGACGTATCATCTGTTGACCGTATTGCCGTCCTCAAGCCTTCTGCAAGTGCTGAACGGCAGAAGCAGGAATATGAGGCAGCACAGGTTTGACTGCCGTAATGAGAAAAGCGAGTTTTATGGGAATGCATGTGATGAAATCATGGAGAGGACAGTCATCGGCTTTGGGGGAACGAAAGCGCAGAATATCAGCGCCTTTAATGCACGGGTAGCGGGAAAAGCGGATCTGCTCATGTCTATGCCGGCTCTGTTGGAAGGGGAAGAAATACGTCGCCCCCACCGTAATTTCCTTGAGGAAACAGTGCCATACCGGGCCTATTTCTTCCTGTTCCGAAATCTGCATGAGTTGTTTCTCATGGAACGGAATAATACGGAAATTCGGAATAAGAGGGAAGCACTGGTCTGTGATCTGATTGATGTCATACTGCAGTCCTGTTATCGTTTACGGGAAGAGCCTGCCGGCTGGAGCAATGGCGAAGAGTTCCTTAATCTGCCGCAGATCCAGAAAATATGGCTTGATGAACAATATAGAGAGGAACGGACAGATGAATGGGCAAAGGAAACAGGGAAGTATTTTGCAAAATGGTTTATTTACAAATATAGAAGGATCAAAAAAGAACAGCGTGTATCATTGGGCGAGGAGGAAATGAAACATATCCGGCACGCAATGATAAAAGTGCTTATGGAGGAGGTGAGAAGTTTGTCATGAAAGCATATCTGCTTATATCCCATCTGCGGATTCATAATGCCAATGCCATGAGCAGTACCTTAACCATCGGAGTACCTGCTATGACAGCATGGCTCGGCGCAGTCCATGCACTGGAACGAAAGTTGGGAGAAAGGAGGGAGCCGGCTCTGGAGGGGATACGACTTGTAAAAACAGCGGTATCATATCACAAGACGAATCTGCAGATTTATAAGGGCCCCGGAGACTATGTAAATTCTCTTGTAGGAACGGCAAATCCACTTAATGAAAAAGGGGAAAGACCGTCATTTATTGAAGATGCGAGAATCCATCTTTCCGTATCCCTTCTGATAGAGGCCCAAAAGGTAGATGGGAATAACATGGAATTATTGGAACAGGCAGTAAAGGAAATATTGCCCCGGATGAAAATGGCGGGGGGAGACATACTGGATATTAGAAAAATCCAAGTCATGCGTATAGATGAAGACAATCCTATGTCAGTTAGGAAAGTAATTTTCACCCTTATGCCCGGTTATATACCTATTGAGCGCAGGGATCTCATGGAAGCGAAAGAGCTGGAGGGGAAAGACAGTCTGGATAGGCTGCTTCACTATCTGAAAGTACATCAGACAGCAGAAAAAGATGAATCCGGGAAGGTAACAGACTGGAAATATGAAAAGGCGGCGGCCGGATGGATTGCGCCGCTTGCTGTAGGATTTAAGGGATTGTCTCCGCTGGGGAAAGTGAAAAATCAGCGGGATCCGGATACGCCCCATCGATTTGCAGAAAGCATAGTCACCCTTGGTGAATTTAAGATGGCTCATCGGTTCCGTGACATAGATGAAATGATGTGGCACTATGCCTATGAAGAAACCAATCAATTATATCTTTGTAAAAATCAGGAATGATCAGGAGGAAATGAAAATGGCGAAAAAAGAATCAAATCTGGCATCTGTACTTTCTTTTGAAAAGAAACTTGTTTTATCGGATGGCTATATGTATGGAACAACCTGGGAAAAAAGAAACGAAACAGCCCGTCCCGTTATGCTGGTAGAAAAATCTGTAAGAGGAACCATTTCCAACCGATTGAAGGATAGTGTAAAAAATGATCCTATGAAATTGAATGCGGAAGTGGAAAAAGCAAATCTGCAGACCGTAGACAGCGCTTCTATTTCTCTAAACGATGACACATTGAAATTATCCTTTACAATCAAAGTCCTTTCCGGTGTAGAGCATCCCTCTGCATGCAATAACGAAACTCATCATAAAAAAATAGAAGAAATAGGAAAGAAATTTATTGAACAAAACGGATTTAAAGAGCTGTCAACCCGCTATGCGATGAATATAGCCAATGGCCGCTTCCTTTGGAGAAATCGTGTAGGGGCAGAAAAAGCGGAGGTCATTGTATCCATAAAAGAAGAAAATAAAAAATGGATATTTAATATTTATGATTTCAGCTTGAAGGATTTCGATAAGAATCATGAAAAAGTGGAAGAATTGGCATCTTTTATTGCCGAAACTCTCTGTGGAAAGAGGTCATCCCTTCTGATCGAAGTGGAAGCCTTCGTACTTATGGGAAAAGGACAGGAAATTTATCCCAGCGAAGAACTGATTCTTGATAAAGGAAAAGGTAAAAAGAGCAAGGTTCTTTACCAGGTGGACGGTACGGCCGCTATGCACTCACAGAAACTCAGCAATGCCATCAGAACCGTCGACACTTGGTATCCCCAGGAAGAGGGGAGACGGATACCGATTGCCATTGAACCCTATGGTGCGGTCACCACTCTTGGGAAAGCCTACCGCACCCCAAAAGAGAAAAAAGATTTTTATACCCTGTTTGATCAGTGGTCAACCGGCAGTGAACCGGATGATGAAAATGACAAAAATTATGTCATGGCTGTTCTCGTCCGCGGCGGTGTTTTTGGTCAGAGTGAAAAGGAATAAGCTATGGAATACTATCAGGAAATTACTTTGCTCCCCTGTGCGGAAGTATCGCTTGCCTTCCTTTGGACCAAAGTGTTTACCCAGCTCCATATTGCTTTTGCAGATGAAAAGAATAAAAGCGGACATAACCCCTATGCCGTTTCATTTCCCGAATATAGGGAAACAGGTCTGGGAGAAAAAATCCGTGTCTTTGCGGAAGCACAAGAATTGGAAAGACTCAACCTGTCCAAAGTACTGGGACGCCTCCTTGATTATGTGCACTGTACAAGCATAAGGAAAGTGCCGGAAAGAAAAGTACAGGAAAGAAAAACTTATGCCATATATAGCAGGTACCAGCCTGAGGGCTCAATCCGGGTAAAAGCGAAACGCTATGCAAAAAGACATCCGGGAGTAACGATTGAAGAGGCTGCCCGGCTTCTGCAAGGAAAGAGAAAATCTGTCAGATTGCCGTACATACAGATGAAAAGCCTTTCCCGCGGAGGAACATTTAGCCTTTTTATAAAAAAGCGGGTAGAAGAAGAATCTGCCTTGACAGAATGCGGAACCTATGGTTTAAGTAATAACAGAACCGTTCCGGAATTTTAACCCAAATTTTTATGGCGTTTGAAAAATGCGATTAAATCAATATATTTCAAGGCAGGAATAAATTTGGGTCAAAGTGGGAAAAAGATGTATAAGCGCACGTACTGTCGGCTTCTTTTTCCGCTCCAGCATCGTTAACTGCCGCATAGGCAGCTTAGAAAATTAAAATGGTTAAAATTGTTTTCTCACGCTGGTTAACTGCCGCATAGGCAGCTTAGAAACCATGGCCGTGGACATTTATTGCTGGGCAACTGTTAACTGCCGCATAGGCAGCTTAGAAATGGGATTCGTTGCCACCATTGAAAAAGATAATGTTAACTGCCGCATAGGCAGCTTAGAAATCCTTGATTTTTAATAAACCGTATTGTGTATAGTTAACTGCCGCATAGGCAGCTTAGAAAACCGCTTGCCCAAAGAGATAGGCAATAAACAGGTTAACTGCCGCATAGGCAGCTTAGAAATTATCTCTACTAACAAAAAGATGAATATGATTGTTAACTGCCGCATAGGCAGCTTAGAAATATAATAAGCCCTTTAATAAAAAAACAATGATGTTAACTGCCGCATAGGCAGCTTAGAAATAAAATGATGCATTGCCTGTTTACGAAATGTTGTTAACTGCCGCATAGGCAGCTTAGAAAATGCCAAGTGCTTGCCCGGAATTTTTTACAATGTTAACTGCCGCATAGGCAGCTTAGAAAAGATAACGCCTTACATTATTTTCGTAATTTGAGTTAACTGCCGCATAGGCAGCTTAGAAATGCTCCTTTCATAACCTGCTTTTTCCTTTGTTGTTAACTGCCGCATAGGCAGCTTAGAAAAGTTTTACCATCGCTGTGTATGATGGCATTTTGTTAACTGCCGCATAGGCAGCTTAGAAACACATTTCGGGCAGTAGTAGCCCGAGCCTTCGGTTAACTGCCGCATAGGCAGCTTAGAAAGGTAGCGGGGAATTTTATCGCTATTCTCGAGAGTTAACTGCCGCATAGGCAGCTTAGAAACGGTCCTAAAGGTGCTGACGGGAAGAACGGACGTTAACTGCCGCATAGGCAGCTTAGAAAATTCTCGCTCCGCTTGTTTTTGTCCTCAACAGGTTAACTGCCGCATAGGCAGCTTAGAAAATTATCAACGTCGGACTGTTGGCGGATAAAAAGTTAACTGCCGCATAGGCAGCTTAGAAAATTTAGAAGCATAATAGGGGAGGGGATCCGATGTTAACTGCCGCATAGGCAGCTTAGAAATCAAATTTGGCGTTTATGCCCTATTTCTTCGTGTTAACTGCCGCATAGGCAGCTTAGAAAGGATTCAGATACCTCAATCCACGAGCAATCCTGTTAACTGCCGCATAGGCAGCTTAGAAAACGATTATAAAATTTACAAGACGGAAGAAAAAGTTAACTGCCGCATAGGCAGCTTAGAAATGTTAAAAGAAAGCGACCATCCGGATGGTATTGTTAACTGCCGCATAGGCAGCTTAGAAAATTTATTCCATAATTGCTGCGGAATAGATTTCGTTAACTGCCGCATAGGCAGCTTAGAAACGTATTCGGACAGAGCTCCCAGAGCGTATAGCTGTTAACTGCCGCATAGGCAGCTTAGAAACAAACTGTTTCCGTTTTGGAAATAGTTGCCTTGTTAACTGCCGCATAGGCAGCTTAGAAATCGAACTAGATCCATGTCAAGCTGGATGCCTCGTTAACTGCCGCATAGGCAGCTTAGAAATGCAGATTGCAGAGGATCAAGTGGCCGAAGTAGTTAACTGCCGCATAGGCAGCTTAGAAATGAAAATGTCGTATATCATGGCGCCGACACTAGTTAACTGCCGCATAGGCAGCTTAGAAACGGATAAACTTTCGCTTGTTCTGCGGCGTCAGGTTAACTGCCGCATAGGCAGCTTAGAAAACAAGATGGCGAGTTCATCTTCAGACACAATGGTTAACTGCCGCATAGGCAGCTTAGAAATAAAACAGCCGCAACAAGATTAATATCTTTTGGTTAACTGCCGCATAGGCAGCTTAGAAATCTTCTGTAATTCCGCTTTGTTTCATCCACCGGTTAACTGCCGCATAGGCAGCTTAGAAATGTATCGCCATTGATTCCTACAAGCTGGCCATGTTAACTGCCGCATAGGCAGCTTAGAAATTACCGACACCAAACCACCATATACACAATTTGTTAACTGCCGCATAGGCAGCTTAGAAATCCAGCCATTCTGTAAAATTAGACACACTGTAGTTAACTGCCGCATAGGCAGCTTAGAAAAATTATCAATAGTATAGATAGGTAAATGAAAAGTTAACTGCCGCATAGGCAGCTTAGAAAATCGGCATAAAAGGAGGCCCCTAAGGACTTGAGTTAACTGCCGCATAGGCAGCTTAGAAAAGGACTGCATGGAAGAACTGGAAGATAAGTTGGTTAACTGCCGCATAGGCAGCTTAGAAATAAAACAGCCGCAACAAGATTAATATCTTTTGGTTAACTGCCGCATAGGCAGCTTAGAAATCTTCTGTAATTCCGCTTTGTTTCATCCACCGGTTAACTGCCGCATAGGCAGCTTAGAAATAAAACAGCCGCAACAAGATTAATAT
>OLQM01002667.1_pt1 | contig 17009 bp, 13 predicted proteins | sample 1673161 | NCBI WGS metagenome assembly OLQM01 (sample SAMEA3136761, study PRJEB25190) | human gut metagenome | reverse complement strand
TGGGGCGTTTCTTGTTTCTTATCATTCTTTTTCAAACATTCAAGTCAAACTTCACACTCTCATCACCTTCAAGCAGCAGCCTTGTTCGCTCCAAATTATTCTCGTATATGTGTACGTTTCCGAGATTCAGAGTTATGTTTTTCAGTGGCAGGTCTATCTGCCGCGCCATAAGATAAAGGTGGTATATATCGGCCGGTAGTCCAAGGTTTGCATCACTGCTGCGCTGGTAGGCCGACAGAACAAGTTCTCCGTCATCAATTTGGAATTGTACCAGGCTGAGGCACGGAGCCTGATTGCTTTCTGCTCCTGTTTCACCGAGGAACAGCACATAATTCTTCGAGTTGCGCTTCTCGTTGTTTATCTTCGCAATAAGTGGTGGAAGTTTCTCGAAATAAGTTGGGTAACTATTGACGAGCACGGAACCGCAATAGTCCCACCAGTTAATGCCTGCCTCGCGGTATTTTTCTACCTGTCGCTCTCCTTGCATGAATAGTTGCAGTTCGTTCTTCAGCTTTTTTCTGGCAATGCCGTGGCTTTCAAATATATCAAGCAAGTCGGCAGGTGTAAGCGTGAGTTGCTCGTTAAGGCAGTATTTAATATTGCCTTTTTTGTTATGCTGCATCTTTCCTGTGCGCATAATCTTTTCTAAGATGTCGTGATACTTGTTCATAGTCTGATAGTGTTTAATTGGTTTTTGAACGGTGTTTAACCAGCCTTTTTATAGAGCATCATGTCTGTGTAGGTGGCATTATAGTTCATGTGGGCATTGAATTCCACTTTCGTACATTTCTCAAATGGATTACCCACGGTCTTGTTTCTGCCTATCCAATCGCACAATTCCAATATGGATGACTTGTTGCTCGTGAAATATACAAACGAGTGTCCTGCGAGCACGGTCAGCACATCAAGGTAGTCGGCAAGTCTCCAATACATCTTATAAGTACCGACTTCCGTACTCAGATATGGAGGGTCTACAAGAAACACAACACCTGGTGTATTTTTGTACTGATTGAACACTTGTTTATAGTCTGACGACACAATTGTCAACCCGTCCAGATAGTCACAGCACAAAGGATAATCTGTTGAGCGCACATTATTGTACAAAGCCTCTTTGCGCATCTCATCTATACTCAGACGATACTTCATGGAGAACATAATGGAGGAAGATATTGTAATAAAGTCCAGATACCCATAACACTCCTGATGTTCTCTCAAGCACTCAAACACCTGTTCTCGTGCTTCTCCCGTGATAGGCTTATGTTTTGGTATTTCACGCACAATCTCTCTTAGTTCCGCAAGCAGCTCGTTTGTCTGTGGTATATGTTCCAGCCTTAGCCTGTACCCGTCAAAATCGTTATACACCACAGTGGAGTCTGGCTTCTGGAACTTGGCGATATGCGACAGCAATCCGCTACCGCCAAACAGGTCCACAAAGGTTGTATCATCGGGGAACTGCTTGAGTACCTTTATGTACTCCTTGGCAAACATCCGCTTCTGTCCCTGAAAAGGAAGCGGTGCCGAAAGATAATGTTTCATAATAGTTCTGCAAAATTTCATGTGGCAAAGTTCACCATATACATGGAAACTGAAGAAAAACTATGACAAATCATGCTGCACCATACGTGCAGCGAGTTCCGAAACGTTTGATTATGCTGTATATTTTCCTCTCACTGACAGCGTATTTCTCAGAAAGGAAAGAAACTATGTAAGTGACCTTATCCCCTCGGTTAAGCATAATCATATATTCGATGTAAAGTTCTATGTTCCGGCAATCGCCAAACTTGGCTCCTGCGCTCTGAAGCCTTTTTATCAGTTCCCTGTTAAAGTAAATTATTTCAAATAGTGTCATTCTCAATTATTTTTTGTAATTTTGCAACGTCTCACTTATTAAAACGAAAAACCCATCTGGTGCAGCATAGGGCATTTGCCCCCGGCTGTGCGCCAGATGGGTGTATTGTTTTATAGTAAGTGAGACGACTATTTGAACAGGCCGGGGGCTTTTTATCACCCCATCCTCCACACAAGAACAATACTGTAAATACTTTGTTACATCCGCAGATATGCCTTGCATGTGGTAAATCACTGCAGGGCCATCCACTGCTCAGGAGGAACGCTATCCGGTGCGTCGTGCCTGCAGTCCACTTCACGCGCGCGCCGTTTTCTATCATTGTCTTTTTAATGAATTCCTTATTTTAGATATGGATAATACACCCCGGCACCGGTTGATGGCAGCGGCTGTATGGCGTAGTCCTTCCTGCCCTGTGTCACCGTGAACTGCACCGATATTCTCTCCACCCTCGTGACGCGGCTGCCGTGGACGTAGTACACGGGGAAATTCCTGGTCAGCGACGTGGACGGGTTCAGCTCCGGACGGTTCAGATAGCCAACCTGTGACGTGTACGCCCCTATCCACAGCGTCACCTCACCGGGAGCGTCAACATAGCCGATGCGGCATATCTCCGTGCCGGACGGCAGCCCGTCGACATGGTTTATAACGTTGCTGTCATAGTACTTGCCGTCATCGTCCACTCCGAAAGGCACGAGCGCCCATGTGCCGTCGCGCTGCTTCGCACGCGCCTGCGTGAAGCGGAAGGCAGGTATCATCGCGTGCAGGTAGTCGGTCTCGCCGACATCGCCATCGCACGCGGTGTACAGTTCCTCCGCGCCTATGCCACCGCCGAGTTCCGCCACCGTGCCGAGATAGCGCATCGGCTGCGCTTTCCCGAAGCCAGCCTGCACGCTGTTGTTTATCAGCTGCACTATGCCCATGCCCCCGAGGTTGAAGGCAGGTGTCACGCCGTCGGGCATCATAAGTATTAAATACGGGAAGCCGCCGCTATCCTCACCGATCCTTATGCGGTCACGTCCGTCTGGACTGACAAAATGCGTCTGTGAGGCGACGAGATCTATACGCGATTCCTTTCCGTTGAGGTGTAAGCCCGCCGTCTCGAGGTCGTTCACCTTTGCGCTGAGGTCAACGCCCTCCGCGTTCTGCCTTACCAGCGTCTCCAGTTTCTCGGTGTGTGTGTTGCCGTCCTTGTCGACGTATGTCACCTGCTTGTTCGAAACGGCCTCCATAACGTCGTTTCTCACCGTCTGCTTCCAAGTGCCGAGCAGATTGGCCGCCCAATTCAGCGTCAGGTGTATCTTCTGGCTGCCTATCCCGGAAATCTCCACGTCAACACTGCCGGATGGATAGTAGTTGTCACCGCCAACGCCCGCCTGCGTGCCAATCCCGCGTATCTTGACAAGACCGCCGTCGGCGTATGCGGTGCAGTGCGTTCCGGTAACCTTGCTGATGCTGTAGTCCCTTCCTGCGGCGAGCATGCGCGTGCCGCTCATGCCGATTACCCTCGCGCTGAAGCCGCTGGTGTCAACCTTGAGTGTTTTCTCGTCCTGCCCGAAGATGACGGTCGCTGGGGAGAGGACGAACGACACGCCGTCAGCGCCAGCCTTGCCCTCTATCCTGCCCCTGTCGGTCCATCCCCTGCCTGCTCCCTGCGAGTTCCAAAGGTGGCCGTCGGCACTCGTCAGGTAGTTCTCGCCTGCCGGGGCTGGCGAAGCGTCAAAGTAATCCGGCACGCCCTGCCGGATATTGCCCCGCCGGAACGTCACCACCGTCGGGGCTGCGCCCTTCCTCTCATTCTGGCTCACGAGGAACTTGTACTGCCAGGAGAAATTGGTACTTGTGAATGCCTCGTAGTCCGCCCACTTGGCGAAATGCCTGTCGGCTGGCTTGAACTCCAGCGACTTCCCCACGATGCGCACCTTGTCGCTCCATGTCCTGCCGCCGTCATAGCTGAAGTGCGCGAACACGTCGCCCTCCGTGAACACTTCGTGCCACGTCCCGTCATCGCCCGTCACGGAATACTCCGCAAGCATCGACCGCGCCGCGCGCTGCTCAATGACAGGTATCGTCATGTCGGCAGACAAAATCCTGCCGTTATGGGAAAATTCCGCATGTATATGTATAGGCGTGGGGTGCTCCCTGCCGTCGCTGCCCGGGGCGAACCGTGCCATCCACATTATCGCGACACCGTCGCCCTCCACCGACAGGCGGCTGACATACATGCCGTCCGCCGGAGCGCCTGCGGAATGCCCGTCGAGGAACACGCTGTGTCCCTTGTAACTCACATATGTCCCGGCGCCCGCAAGCAACAGTGGGGATACAGCCACTCCGCCTGCCGAGACACTGAAATGCCCGGGCATCTGTCCGAGGGGGTCCCCGGAAAGGACACCGTCACTGTCAGCATCCAGCATGACGCAACCCGTGTCGCATAAAAGCACCGGGGCGTCTGCGCCGTCGAAATTCTGTATTATAGTAATCTGGCCACGGGCCAGGACTGCCACTCCCATAGCCTCACTTCTTCGTTATCTCACACACTATCGTGGTCTTCGTGCTCACCTCCGAGGCAAGCACGGTTATCGGGTTGCCGGACTTCACGTTAGAGGTCGCCCCGTTCCAGTTCTGGGCTCTGCCGTCCTTGTCGAACTTCGTCCACTTGTAGTCAAACTTGCGGCTGGCGGCGGGCGTGCCCTCGTCCTCAATCTTGCTGCCGCCCTGCCACACGCGGGCGTTCACCGTCGTGCTGCCAGTGCCGTTCACAATCTTGTCGCCCGTCGGGCAGTAGAGCTCAACAACGTAGGGGTCGGTCCTGTCCTCGAACGTCACAAGCGCCTCGGCGGTAGCCGCTGCGTCTGTGGCGCCGCTGTCCTGCGCAACGCACCTGAACGTCTGGAAATTCAGCACGTCATCAGGCTTCACGGTCAGGGTCGAACCGCTCGCCCTGCCCTGCGCCACCGCCTTCCACGAGCCTGCCGCGATGTCAAACTGCTGCCATGTGTAGGTAACGTTCGTCGTGTCCTTCGTCGCTCCACGGTAGGCCTGGGCCCTGACAGTGAGGTCGCCAGCAACCGACTTGTCGAAGATGTTGCCCTTGGGGCATGTCAGCACGACTTGGAACAGCGCGCCGCTCGACACATTCCGGATGACCGTGAAAGACCCGCCGATTTTTGACACGATGTTGTCCTCGTCGGTGTAGTCCGCCTCAAACGTCACGTTGAGGTTCGCCACGAGGTTGGCCTTGATGGTCAGCTTACCGTCCGCCCCGACGGCGTATGACGCGTTGGAAGAGCTCGCCGTGTAAGCAGCGCCGTTTATCGTGTACCTCACATTCGTGCAGCGCGCGAGGTGGTCGTTCGCGTCGCCCGTCTCGTAAACCTTCGGCGTTATCACGTTGCCGGACTTCGAATAGTCGGGCATATAGACGTGGGTGTCCGGGTTGTACGACTGGGAGAATCCCTGCGAGGGGACAAAATAGACCTGCACGCTCTTGGCGTCGTTCAGGTCAACAATTGTAATCTGGTTTCTTGCCGTTGTTGCCATTTCTTCAAAATATTTATTGGTTTCACATATATAATATACAGTCAAAGTTTGCCTTGCCGAATATGTCCTGCGCGCCGACCGTTATCACGCGCCCGGCGCCACGGTGGCGGTTGTTCCACTCTGCGTCATACTCAGCGTTGCCGCTGTCACGCTCCCACGAGTAGGCCGACGGGGGGAAACTGTCCGATATGTCCTCGTTGCCACGCTCCGCAACGGCCGTCAGCGTTATGCTGCCCTGACCGTTGCGGATTATGTTACCGCCCTCAATGCGCAGAAGGACGGGACTCTCACCGTCATCACCCTTGTCCACCTGCAGCAGCCAGTCGGGGTTGCCAGGCGAGGGCTCGGATGTCACGGTGCGCCCGTCGGACGCGGCGCACAGCCAGATACGACCGCCGTGCGACACGCGGTCGAAGTACCAGTAACTCTTGCCGCGGACCCACTCCCCGCGGTCAGTAACCACCGGGAGCACCTCGCCGCTGTTCGTCATCAGCCGGTAGTTGCGCGTCGAGAACACCACACGGCGGGGAGACACCACAGACACCATCTTGCCATCAAGCGTGTACGAGTTCACACCGTCATAAGAGATTATCGCGGGAGCGTCCTCACCCGTCACCACAACATATATCATCGACATGCGGTCAGTGTCCGTACGGCTGCCCATCTGCACCAGAGCGTCACCGGCCAGGGGTGTATCGCTGCCCTCCTCGCAGTCTGCCTTCGAGAGGTCGACGTAATCATCGCCGACAGCCGTCACCAGCCGCCAGTAGGAACGGTTCGACACGCCATCATAACTGCCCTCGCGTATGTTGAAAGTCTGGCAGCGGGCCTGGTCGCCCGCCTTCCAGAGGTTCGTGGTCGCCGTCGTACCGTCATCCGAGCAGAAGCGGCAGCGGTAGGCATAAGCCATGTCCTCGACACTTGTTATCCTCGAACCGCACGCAGAGAACACCATGTTGCCACCAACATACGACAGGCGGCGGATCTCAAGCTCGCGGAAAACGGCCTTCCCCCACACGACAAGGTCAGTCACCGAAAGGCGGTACTTGCCGTCATTACGCCGCTCAACCCCGAAGCCGCTCTCCGTCAGGGAGTCGAAGTCATACGACCGCAGCACTTCAGACACCACGGAGAGCAATTCCGCGCGGCCATCGCCGTCGATGCCCTTGCCGTCCTTGCCGAAGAGCACACCCTTCAGGAACGTCAGCACGCCGGAGGCGGCATCGTCCCTCGACTTGCTCAGGAACTCCTTCAGGCTCCTGAGCGCGCTGAACAGGTTGTTGTCCGTCGCACGGGTGTCGTCACCCGTACGTATCAGGTCAGGGAGCGACGCCAGACCGTTCCTCACATACTCCCTCACGTCAGCGAGGCTGTCGTCAACCCGGGTCATTGCACCACGGCTCAGCGCATCGCCAATCTCAAGGTCCATCTGCCCGGGAAGGTTCACACGGCGGCTGATGCGCGTTATCCGGCTGCGGCGGTAGCCCGTGTCCGGAAAATACTCACGGCTCTCCAGACGGACCCTGCGACCGACGGACAACTCGGCACCGCTCTCTTCCATCCATACATGGTCCGTGGGAGCCTTGTACCGGCTCACGTCCAGCGCGTGTTTACTGTTGTAATCGTACACCGCGCTGAGCAGCTCTTTCTCCGCCAGGACATAGTACTCCTCCGGCATGCGGATGTTCCACAGGATATACTTGTCGCCCGCCTTAGGCACCAGCGTGCCGCCGGGCAGCTGCGTATCGTCATCGTAGGGCCATATCGTGATAAGCTCGAACTCACGTGTGTCGCTGTTGAAATTGACCTCGAAATAGTGGTCATTGCCCGTGCCCAGACCAGCCAGCTCGCTGCCCTCCTGGAACGACACACGCTTCACAAGGCCGCCTATCTCGTAGTCGTTCGGGTCGAAGGGAAGGTCGTTGTCCCGGAAGTAGTATATCGTGAAGGGCTTGCCGTCCTTGTCGTTTACTTGGCTCTGGCGCACGCTGCCCACGACACCAACGCGACGCGGGTAGATGTCGGCGAAGGCTCCCTGCTCGTAGTGGTGGATGATGCCGTACCGCTCCACGTTCACGTCCACATACTTCGCACCGCCGGGCAGCATCAGCCGGCTGTGACCGTATTTCTCAGGGTCGATGTTCCGGGTGCTGCCTATAGGGAACAGACGCGTGTAGAACTTCGCACCGTCAGCCGTGTCGCGGTCAAGGGCCGTCAGACCTTTGTCGTAACCCAGCGAAATCTCCTCGCCGTGCTCACAGCGGCAAAGGTTCACAGTCTCACCGTCTATCCACCATTCCGCACCTACGGCTTCCGCCAGCTCCTTCAGCCCGTCATCGCAGTACTTGCCGCTATAGTCGATGGTCACGTTGTCCATGCCCTCAACAGCACCCACCTTGAAGTCGGCCATGCCGCCCATACCGGCGTTGATGTTAGCCACAATAAGGCGGACATGCTCCGCAGGGCGCGCCGTCAGGGAGAACACCGCCTCGCCATCACCGTCTGTCAGGTTAAGCACAAGGAAGCGTTTTATCAGGCTCTCCACACCATAGAGCAGCACGTTGTAATCCCATTCCACACTGCTCTTCTCCGAGGGCACATAACGTTCCAACGCACGGTAGCGCTCACCGCAGTAGTCCACATAGTCGTTCACGTCAAAGGGCACGAACTCGTACAGGGTGAACGAGAGCTTCAGCAGGTTGTCACCCTGTATCTCCTTGTCCTGAGTGCTGCTGTCGTCAGGCTCTATCCGTGCCTTCGCCTTGCCGTGGCTGTCATATAGCGTAAGAAGCATTCTTATGTCGTTTTAATGGGGTTTGAATAATCGTGCAAATGAGTGCAAACAAGCTCGCTTGATTTTCCGAATGTAGCCGGTTATCAGTTTACTAATGATGTTATATTATCGGTTCGGGCTCGCGGAACCTCACCTTGTAGCGGCCGGCCTGCACTCCCTCCTTCCACAGGTAGGTCAGCGACCTGTACCCGCTGCAGTCCAGGTAAAAGACCTTCAACGTCAGACCCAATTCCGTGAAGCTTATCGTCAGCCAGCCGTCCTTGCCTGTTTTCAGGAAGCGGATAAACGCCATATAATTCGCCAGCCACTGCTCCCGTGTCCGGGCATATTGCGCGAAGTGAAGCGTCACGTCGCGCTCGGCATTGGCAGGCAAAAGTGTCCGCGAGTATTTCTTGCCGTCATGCTCCCGTATGTCCACGCCAACATGGTCCTTTGTCTTGCTCGGTGTCAGGATGGCGTTAAGGTTCTCACGCCCGCCCTTCTTCTCCTCCGTCAGGAACACGCCGTACTTTTTCCAGATGTCAGTGCCGTTGATCAGCACAAGCCCACCTAATATCTTATCCATACTATTTCACTTTCACGCCATCGCGGGTTATTTTTTTCATTTCTTCCTTTATATCTTTCAGAGACTGGGCACTGCTGCCCGTATTGTCCTCGATTTTCTTCAGGTGCCCCTGCGCGTCACTCATCCTGACGGCAATGTCCTCCACACGGTCATCAATGCTTGCCCAGTGCATCTGCCCGCTCACGAAGAGCCCCTCCAGCTTCGTCGCCTGGTCCTGGCTCATTGTCATGAAGGCACCGCTCCTGCCTGTCTGTGTCGTGCCGACGTCCTTGCCGGTCTCCTTGATGATGCCCTCGTTACGCAACTGCTCGATGTCGTTCTTCGCATTCTTCACATAGTTCTCATACTCTTCCTTTAATGCGTCAAGACGCTTCCGGTACTCCTCGTCCGTAATCTCGCCGTTTGTACGCGCCTCGTTCAGTTTCGCGAGGTTCTCGTACCACGCCTCGAGGTTCTTCTGAAATTTCGCGCCGACGAGGTTGTTCACCGCCATACGGTTCACCATCTCTTGCCAGTTCTCGGCTATCTCGTCAAACACCTTTCCAGAGCCGTCAGCCAACCCATATAGCGAATTAAGAAAATCACTGAACACGTTCTCTTTCGTCGTAGTGGTAAGGTTCTCATACAACGCGTCGGTTATCTCTTGCAACTTCCCCGCCTGAGCAATATAATCATTCAGCCTGTCGGTCAAACGTTCTCCATAACCGCCCTTGCCGGTCTTCATTATCTGCTCCCACATATCCACGTTTGAGCGCAGCATCTTCATCTCTTCAGGGGTGAGATTCCAAATATTGCCGTCCCACTTCCTGCCCATCTGCCTGCCCAGGCGCTCTATCTGTTCTTCATTGAAACCACCCCAGTAGTAATTCCAACTGTGGTGCGAGCCATGGTAACCGGCCTGCGCCTGTGCAATATCCTTATAATTATCGGTAGTCTCCTCCTGTAGTTTCTGAGCATCTCTCGACACACGTATGGCAGCCGCACCTCGCGCACTCTTCATCTCGTCCGTCAGGTCTTCTATCGCCTGCTCGAGCAGCTCGTTACGCTTCGTCAGACGATGGATACTCGCCGCTACCTCCGCAGCGTTCGAGTTCGTAAACCATTCGCTCGGACCGCCGCTACCCAGCAAGCCCAACGTCAGTATGTTGCCCACACGGCCCAAAACACTGTCCAAAAGACCGCCCACGCCTTTCACCACGATGCCCTCCAGCACCTTGAAGAGATTCTCCGGCAGGTCGAAGATGGCATCTATCAGATTGCCCACGGCGTCCAGTATGCTCACAACCAGGTCATCAATCCATCTCAGCGAGATAAGTTCCGTGATGGAGTCCAGCACGCCCGTAACGAAGTTCTTGATGCCGTTTGACAGGTCGAGTATCAGGCGCGGTATCTGCGCCACGATGCCGATGACGCTGCCCATGCCGCCCGACAGCACGCTCTCGATACTGCCTCCGATACTGCCCAGCGTACTGCCCATCGTTTTCGACAGCGTCGTGCCTATCTTCTTCGCCATCCCGTCGCCCATCTGCGGAAGTATGGAGTCCAGCGTTCCTTTCAGCTGGTCTATCTGCCCCACGGACTGCCGGATGCCGCCAAAGCCCTCCACGCCCTGCCAGCCCTTGGCATTGCTCAGTGCTGTTGTCAGGCCGCTCGTGAAGTTCGCAACCTCGTCGGAGGTGCGGTTCAGTGCCGTGCCGAAGTCCTCCATGTTCTCGCGCGCTGTCGCCGTGGCGTCGCCCAGTTCCTGCGCCTTCTGCTCAAGCGCATTGTACTCCTCTTCCGTAATCTCTCCCGAGGCGAGTTTCTTCTTGCCTTCGTTCATTGCCTTCACGGCGGCTTCCTCAGCCTTCGCGGCGCGGTCGTAGGCGGCCACGCCGTCCGTGAACTGCTTGATGGCCTCGCCCAGCTTCTGCCATGTCACGCTCTGGTCCGTGCCCACATACTTCCGCATCTCCTGTATCAGGTCCGTAACCTTCTGCTGCGTCTCCGCGTCGGCGTTCCGGTAGTCGTCCGTCTCCACGTATGCGCGGAGACGCTCCATCATCGGCTCCATCATCTCCTTCGTCAGGTTGCCCACGCCGCTGAAGAGGGCGCTCCAGTCGATTCCACGGCTGATTTCCTCGAACTTAAGGCTGGCCTCGCGTTCCTGCTGCTCCTTCAGGATTTTCGCCTTCTGCCATTTCTTCGTCGTCTCGCTCACCTCGCTCGCGTCAACCTCCGCTATCTGCTGCGCTGTCTCCTTGGCGATGGCCAGTTTCTGCTGCTGGAAAGAGCCGTAGGTCTTCAGGTATTCGCTCATCGCCTGAATCTCCTCCCTGCGCTGCTCCAGCATTTTCTTGCTTTCCTCTTTCTCTATCTCTTCCTCGCCGGCTGCCTTTCTCTTTTCGGCAAGGGCACGGCCGTCGGCAAGTGCCTTCTCTTGTTCTTCCGTCAGATTTCCTTTCTGCACCTCCCGCCATTTCTTCTCCTGCGCGGCGAGCTCGCCCATTTCCTTGTCATAATTTTCCTGGATTTGTCGGCGTTTCTTTTCCGAGCCTTCCTTCAGAAGGTCTATCTCTGCCTGACGGTTCTTTTGCTGCAGGGCGAGTAGTTCGGAAGCAAGGCGCTCTTCTTCCCGTTTGGTATCCTTTGCGGTCGTGGCCTTCGGTTTATCGGGAGCGGAATGCCCGCCGATATTAAACATTTTTCCTATCTCTGCACTCTTCCTCACCAAAACTCCTGCCTCCTTCTTATATGTGTCCCGCTCTTCTTCCGCTGCGGACAGGGCTTCTTTATATGATTTTTCGTTTGCATCTTGAATAGCTTTACTTGCACTAATGAGCCCGATACCTCCTGCCCCGAGGAATATAAGTCCTTCTTCGAGCCATCCCATGTCCGTTTCCGCATTGCCTGGCTTCTGCGCTTTCAACCTGGCCACCTTCTCATCGGCTTCCACGGCCTTGTTCACAAGTGCCTGCGCCTCGGCCTGGAGGAAAAGCATCTGTATGTATTGCTCGGCTTTCTGCGTCAGCACGTCGTACCATTGGGCCACGCTGTCATAATAGCCGAATGCCTCGCCGTACTTGCGGTTCATCTCCTCGCACTTCTTCTTCTCCTCTTCCTTTGAGCCGGTGAAGTTCTTCAGGCTCTCCCGCGTGGTGTCTATCTCAAACCGGGTCTTGATCATCTCTGCCCGTCCCTGTGATTCAATCTCTACACGTTCCTGCGCCTTCCTTGCCGCTTCTTCCTGTGCGTCGGAGTATTTGTTCCAAGCCACGATGAGTCCTGTGATGACAACTGAAAGACCGAGTGTCAGCGTGGCCATGAGTGCCGTTGCCGCAGCGTTGGAAATACCCAGTGAGGTGGCAAGGCGGTAGTTGGCAGCCGTCAGCAGGTTCTTGGCTTTCGTGACGGTTACCAGCCGGAATGCGCTGTCCTTGTTCAACGCATTGAACAGCTGCTGCAGCCCCATCGTTATGGCCATCACGCTTTGCACCCGTGCCTGAACCTTCATCAGGTTTTCATTCTCCCCGGCGAAAAGGGACATCACGCCCGTGGCGGTGGTGAATGCGCCCGACAGACCGTTAACGCCGGAGATGAAGCCCTGAAGGTTGGCATCGTCATCGGAGAGGATACGGGTCTGCTGGCGCAGGTCTCCCAGCGTGTCCGAGAGCTGCGCAGCCTTCTCGGCCATCTGCCGGTACTCCTCGGTGTTCTGCTCACCGTTCAGACGCATTTTTGCCATGTCGTTCTGAAGCTCGCGCAACTGACGCGACAGGCGCTTGTTGCTTTCCTTGTTCTTTTCCTGCTCTGCCGTCAGCCCGGCAAGAACGCCCTCCTCCTCGGCAAGGGCGCGCTTCGCGGCCTCCAGTTCAGACAGGGCGGAGGTCTTCGCATTGCCGGGAGCGGCTTTCTCGTAAGCCTTCTGCAAGGAGCGCACGTCTGCCTCCACCTGCTTCACGACGGCTTTCTGCTCCGTTATCTTATCGGTAAGGCTCTTGCTCGCCGATGCCGCCTGTTCCTCAGAAATGGTTATCTTGCGGTATTCCTGCTCCAGTTGGGCGACACCCTGTTTGGCCTGCTGGTGTTCCTTCTCCAGTTGCTGCAGTGCCCCGGTTTCCTCGGCAAGGACTTTCTTGCATGCGCTGATTTCTGCGATCAGCTCCTGCTGGCCTGCACCCGGCTTCATCGTCTGAAGCTTGCGCTGCATCTTGTCCAGGTCGGAGTTCACACCGTCAATCACCTTGCGCTGCTCGGCTATCTTGTTGTTGATGACGAACGACGCGCGGCGGGCTGCGCCAAGCAGCTGCTCGACGCTCATCTTGCTCTTGTCAAGTCCCGCCGTCAGGTTGTCACGCATCAAAAACTCTATCTCTACCGGTTTCATTCGCTATTGTTTTAAGTTGCTTTGAAAAAACGCCACTATATCGCTGGCTTCACCTTCAGGGCTTTGTGTGCTGCCGTTGGCTTGCTTGCCATCCACATAGCGGGGTGCGTCACTCAGCATCATGATTAGTGTCTGGAAGTTCACGCCGTTCAGGATGTAGTCCACGCTCCACCCCGTGGCACTCGCTATCTGCCATATAAAACCGAAGGGGCTATGGGAGCCTTCCCAACGGCTCTTTAACTCCCCTTCTTTCCTTGGCTCAGTCTCAGCCGCATCGGGTTCGTCATCTCGGCTGATCTGATAATAGTCGTAAAAGACTGCGTACCCATCAGCAGCACAAACTCCCTGAAGGCTGCCTTCTGGTACTCCCACTTCATGCAGTGCCTCACAAGCCACGACAGCACACACAACGGAAGACAACGGTAATCCATCGTCAGGGCGATGATCTTGCCAAGGGTCTTGCCATGCCTGGCAAGGAACTGCATCTGTTCCTTATGGTCCATCGCCTCCAGTTCGGCTGCCGTCGTGTCCATCGACAGGTAGGCATGTGCTATCTTTATCTGGCGGGCCAGCGTGGGGCGCTTCATCGTCAGCCGGAATCGCAGCGGCTCTTTCCTGAATGGCATCCTTAAGTCCTTGAGGGGGAGGGAAACGCCCGCATCAAGCAACGCTTCCGCTCCCTCTTTTTGGATTTTCCTGATTACTTGCTCGTCCATCAGCCTTCAGTGGTGTCGTTGATCTCGTAAGGTGCTCCGCCGTTCTCCGGCTTGTTAATCTTCAACTGGCACTCAACCTTCGACACCTCCGTCAAAGTCAGCTTGCCACCGAAGTTCGCAAGAATGGTCCCGTTGGGAATGGTCATCGTCTGACCGCTCACAAAATCGATTGTCCACTTGTCCCTCAATTCCACAAGGGAGGAGGGGGCTTTCCAGCCCGTCACCTTCTCGTTACCGCCGCTGCCGCTCTTCACCAGTTCACCGCCGAGAACTGACTTCAGGTTCTCATAGTTCAACTGGATTAGGTTGAACGTCGGAGCTATACGTCCGTTCTGTTGCAACAGGGTCAATACCGGCGCGTCCGGAACCTGCTCGGCTTCCACGTCAACGCTCTCTGGTTTCGAGCCGCCCCAGTCCCAACTGCCCTTCTCGATGTAACCTATCAGAGTGGTCCCTTTCTTCACGGCTGCGATGCCGTAGATAAAATCTTTGTTCTTGTTCATTTCTTTTTCAGTTTTATGGATGTATATACTATTCCGATAACTCCCGCCAACAGCCCAGCCAGGAAGTATTTGAGCCGCATGAGGAAGCCGTTACCGGTACTTTCCTCCGCCTCCTCCTTATGCTCAGCCTTGCTGTCGCTCGCATTTTTGAGTTGCCGTTTCAGCGTGCTGATGGTCTTGGCATATCTGGCACACACCAGTTCCAGACTGTCACAACCGGCTTCAATCACTATCCGTTCCGGCTCATCAGCCGTCGGCGACTTGTGGCTCACCTTCACGCTCGCCTGACCTTTCCTCGCCGTGTAGACCGCCCCTTGGGGCAACAGGCGAAGACTGTCCAGGTTCAGGGTCAGGCTTACCGTCGACATCGGCACCTTCACGGGCATCTGGCTCGTTTCGGTGATGCTCACCGCCTCGCTGTCCCTTGCCTCGAGAGTGCTTCGCACGACTTGACTTTCCCTCGTCAGCCTCTTCGTCGAGCGACAGCTCGCCGCTGACAGGACAATTAGCGCGAAGAGGGCAAACCTGAATAGCCTCGATGGCGCGGGAGAGGCGGTTGAGCGCACGCCGTGTCCGGCTGTTCTCGACTCCCAGAGCCTCAATCTGTTCTTTGGTCTCTTCATATTTCTTCTGTGTTTCAACCAGCAGCGTCGAGATGTCCTCGTACATCGTCTTGTAGGTGTCGTGCACCTCCTTGGCGGTCTTGGCCTCCCGCGCCTTGCGGTTCGCAATCCACGCAATGGCGGCACCGATACCGCCAGACGGGATTGCCCATTGCAGAATCTGTAATATCGTGTCTGCCATTGCTTGTATATTGTGAATTGTAAATTATGAATTATGAATTATGAACTCCTGTCTCGCGCAGCCACTTGCTGACGTCAAACGAAGGGCACGCCTTGCCCGGATTCAGGTCGTGGTGCCCCACAATGCGCACATGGGGGAAACGGCGGTGGAAGTCCTGCACATAGCGTTTCAACGCCTCACGCTGCGCTGCAGTACGGGTGTCCTTGGGCTTCATAAACTTGTCACACCCGCCAACATACACCACGTGACGGCTCACACTGTTGTAGCCCGCCGCACCGTTCGTTACTTCCCAGGGGTCCACCTGAGCGTCCTCGTTATTCTTCACCAGACGTTCCACGCGGCCGTCGAGGTGCACCATATCCGTATAACCCACCTGCTTCCAGCCACGACCTCCCTTGCTTACCGGGGCGGTGTGCCAGTGGCGTATCTCCGCAGAACTTACCTCACGGCCTTCCGGCGTGGCGGTGCAGTGGATTACAAGATACTTCATCGGCTTACTCATCGTCTTCAGGGTTTAATCTTTCAACCGGTTTGTCACCACCACAGGCCGTTACGTCCGGTTGGCCTGATTTCACAGCCTCGCCGCCTTCCTCCTTGCCGAGGATATAACCGGCAGCCGACTTACCCTTAAACTCCTTGCACAGCCCACGCTCTATAAGCGACCGGGCGCGCTCTTCGTCCTTTACCTCCAGAATGCTGTCCGGATCGTATGATGTCACGTGATCATACTTGTCACGAAACGCACTTATCACTTTCAGTTTCATACGCTTGTTATCTGTTTTATGGTTTACTTCATCCCTCAGGAAGGCTGGGGTCCTTGTAGCCGCTCATCATCACCGCACCGGCATCTGCCTTTTTCGGCATACAGATGAAGTAGTGGCGGAAGTTGATGAGTGAACGCTGGTTCTGAGGGTCCGTCGATGCCTCACTGTAGTACATCTTCGTGGAACCCGTAGCCTTGAAGACACGAGGTACATGGAAGGCGAAAGAGCACTGGAACTCACCGGTCGCAGCACTGGCACCGACGTCCTTTTTCTTGCCGGCAGTGGTGTACAGCGGGTTGTTCGCAAACTCATAGATGTCAAAGCCGTACAGCCTGCCAACCGTGCCGTCATTGCGGTTGATGTTGTACTGTTCCTTGAATACCTGGGATACTTCCAGCAGGTCGTTCGCATGATCGCTGCAAAGAACTAAGCGACGTCCCTGCGTGGGAATTTTCAGCTTGTCAAGCGCACGCTTCAGGTTCAGCAGGTCGGTCGCTGTCATCTTCAAACGACCCGTCACAGGATCGCGCTTGCCAGTGGTCTTCAGCACAGGCGTGGCAGCACTGTCTTCCTTCGCACACAGGGCGTGGGCAGACTTCGCAAACTTCGAGTCGTTGATGGCATTGCCATGACTCTCTTTCACACGTGACATCTTGTCGTAACTCAAGGCATACAGCTCGTCGTCGGTCACCGGTGTCACCTTCGTCTGGAACTTGTCCAGCTTGACGGCGATGTCCTTGTCGTCCAATGCCTGGAGAGGGATAGGATAGGTCGTGTTGTTGATCAATACATCGGGGTCAACACCTACCTCTACAAGGTGAATCACGTCGTTGTTAACGATACTCGAACTGTCAGGAATTCCCTCAAGCCATGTCGCCTCCAGGCCACGGCGGAGGTGCTTCACCAACTCGCCAGTCCAGATCTCCGTATAGACACCCGCGCGCAGACTGCCGGCAGGGGCAGCCTGTCCGATAACGGCAGCAAGCACATTCATGCCGACGGCACCCGTAAAAGCAGGGACACCGGCAGCCAAGGCAATACTGCCGCCTACAAGGGGAGGGTGTGTCAAAACACCCAATATGAAAATATTAAACTCGTTGTGTGTCCATTT
>OLQM01002666.1_pt1 | contig 17012 bp, 25 predicted proteins | sample 1673161 | NCBI WGS metagenome assembly OLQM01 (sample SAMEA3136761, study PRJEB25190) | human gut metagenome | reverse complement strand
GAGCACCTCAAAAACACCATCATACACTAAATCAGTAAGTTGGCAGCATCACCGCCATCGCAATATCACGCCCTGAAGCACCACCAGAAACAGAATCTAATTCATTTAGAGTCAGAGTTCTCATATGATCTCCTTTTTATCTTATCGGATATTGAATAATAATTATCACCAACAAAGTAACATATTGCAGACATTAATATAGAGAAGCAAAATGTATGCATGGATAAAAAGTCCTTTCCTCTAAAAACACAATCATATATAGCTAATGCAATATATATTGCGGTGGCATTTATTATAAATGCAAATAACAACTCTAATTTTGTTCTTTTTCTATCCATTACTTTTTATCCCATTACTTTCTATCCCATTACCATACAAACACTAACGATAATGATTATCGTTCACATAGTCAAGAGTGAAGGGGAGGGGGCCCTCACCCCCTATAAGGGGTCCGCTTGGAAAACGGATTTCCCCACGTCAAGAGAATTGAGTTGAACGAGTGGTTACATCCAAGCCAGCTAACTCACTGAACGTAAAGGATGTACGAAATGCTCCTACCGTCCGATAACCATTTGGCTTACTTCCGTACATTCCCTTGCGTAGATGTTCAGAATTGTACGATTTCGGACACCAAAACCGCTGTTGTCCCGCCATTCTGGCGATTCCTGAAAGTCATTTGACTAAAAAATAGTCTTAACGTGGTTTATTTTCCGAATTCCAAGCGGCCCGCCCTACATTTATACAATGTCCGGCAGGGCATAAAAGGGGCGAAAGAAAATACCTGGGCGAAGTCGCTGAACATCATTCTGGCGATTTCAATAAAGGTACTTGCTCACGCTCTGTCATTTTCTGAAACTCTTCATGCTGCATTTCGATTTTCCTTCTAAGATCATAACTCGCATACCTGTTCTTTTTATGTATATCTATATCTATTTTTGTGACGAGTTCAAACCACAATGTTCGCACTCCCCATGCAGCGTTATGAAACATTTCCGCAACGGCTATAGAGTCTGTATTAACTGCTTCAGTCATGTAGTCGCTAATACGTTCAGCGGTAATTTTCGTTATTTCATCGTAATTCATTTTATCTCCTACAAGATTATTTAATGGAATGCAAAATATCTGGCCTGATAATAATGTTCCAGAATTAATATCTGCAGGCTATGTTAAGTTGTCCCCACACACAATCTACCTGTTTTCTCGTGTGTGCCACAGGAGCAATACATAAATAGTCTGGCCATTAAGTTCGTAACCAGCTGCTGTAGCTCTTAGTTTGTTTTCTTTGACATTAGGCTCGGCCCTTATAGCCTTTGGTCTTCCGGCCACAGTTGTTGGTTTTGTTGGCGTAGTTATTGCAGGTGCTATTGGTGCATTTATCGATGATAAATTTGTTGATGAGTTGAATCACAAGATCATAAAATAATTAAAAGGAAGGCAGTGTTACTGCCTCCCTTTAAAATATTTAATGACAAGCAATGGCATCAGTAAAATCGCATATGTCATGGTTAAAACAGTAAAGTAAATGGAGCAGTATAAAATAAAAAGAGTGATGACATTATGAGATAATAATTTAAAAAAACCACCTGCTGTTGTTAGTTCCAGATTATAGAACAGTGTGATATAAATCAGAATGGCATAAAAAACGGCCCCCCAGAAACAGGATTGCACAACAAGTTTTCTTGTTACTGGCTTTATGATTTCTCTTGTCTTATATGTGCAAAGAAAAACGAGAATACCCATAACTGGTGCTGTCTTGTTGTAGTTTGACATAAGTGCTGTCATGACGGGATCATGCAATGATGTAATAGAAGGGAGAAATGCAACCTTATTATATAAGTAGTACAGCACTTGAGAATATGGATTATTTATCCGAAGTATTAATATAGCCATTAATGGAATAATACCGATTATGGAAAATGCATATAATATTTCGTTTGCTTTCTTGTTCTTATCTTTATTGCTGGTCATATATATACCTTTTTGTATTTTTATATATAGATTATATATCAGAGTTCTCAATATATTTCCAGTATTTAATGGAGTGTACAGATATATATCTTATATATGGTAGTTCAGGTGCTTCCCTACCATTTTTAACGGCATATCCGGCAAACAATGTTATGGGGAGCCTCTCTCATGGGGTTCGTTCGCCGGTGTAAGCGTTAGCCAGCCGCGAACTCTATTATCTTATTAACTTATAAGGAGTTATGTATGGAAACCTTAACTGTTCATGCACCATCACCATCAACTAACTTACCAAGTTATGGCAATGGTGCATTTTCTCTTTCAGCACCGCATGTTCCTGGTGCTGGACCTCTTTTAGTCCAGGTTGTTTATAGTTTTTTCCAGAGTCCAAACATGTGTCTTCAGGCTTTAACTCAACTTGAGGATTACATCAAAAAACATGGGGCTAGCAACCCTCTCACATTGCAGATCATATCGACAAATATTGGTTACTTCTGTAACGCCGACCGAAATCTGGTTCTTCACCCTGGAATAAGCGTTTATGACGCTTACCACTTCTCAAAACCAGCGCCAAGTCAATATGACTATCGCTCAATGAATATGAAACAAATGAGCGGTAATGTCACTACACCAATTGTGGCGCTTGCTCACTATTTATGGGGTAATGGCGCTGAAAGGAGCGTTAATATCGCCAACATTGGTCTTAAAATTTCCCCTATGAAAATTAATCAGATAAAAGACATTATAAAATCTGGTGTAGTAGGTACATTCCCTGTTTCTACAAAGTTCACACATGCCACTGGTGATTATAATGTTATTACCGGTGCATATCTTGGTAATATCACACTGAAAACAGAAGGTACTTTAACTATCTCTGCCAATGGCTCCTGGACTTACAATGGCGTTGTTCGTTCATATGATGATAAATACGATTTTAACGCCAGCACTCACCGTGGCGTCATCGGAGAGTCGCTCACAAGGCTCGGGGCGATGTTTTCTGGTAAAGAGTACCAGATACTGCTTCCTGGTGAAATTCACATTAAAGAAAGTGGTAAGCGATAATATAAGGGCCGGGATTCCGGCCTTTTTATGCAGCCTTTATAACAGTGTATTAGTCATTCGCATATTCAACATATCCCTCTTCACAATGGTACATGCCATAATACATTCTCTTACCCTCCGGACCTTCAGCTTTAAATGGGACAAGAAGTGTTTTTTCATCTTCAACATCTGTTAAACTTCTCTCAATCTTTTCCCATGTAATTTTCGGGATTTCTGTACCAAGAAGTTGTACATCGTTGTCCCAGCGTTTCATTCTTTGCAGGTAATCATTTTTTACAAACGTTCTGGCCTGTTCATCGCTGACCTGATAGCATGCCGGACCTTTATCTTCAGACCAGAAAAAAACAGCAGCAAGAGCAATAATCGTTAAAATAAAAATAAATTTCATGCTAATTACTTTCATAAAATCTCCACAACTTCTGTCGTTCATTCGATATAAAAAAACATTACGAATATATCCGTACAATGTGAGCATACTGTGAAGTGGCTTTAACAATTATGAAATAATACAAGAGATCACATATTGCAGTGGTCTCTTCTTTTATAGAATAAATCACAATTCATAATTATGATTTGTGACTTATGCGTGTCTGTTTTTCAGCATTGTGACAGCATCGGACTCAGGAATCGAAAACTGCACCCGGTGCCGTGCAGCCACATCCAGCGCAAACACCTTCGTGTACACCTCTGTCGAACTAATCGACTTGTGCCCCATCAGGCTCTGCAGCACCTTCAGCGGAATACCAGCATACAGCATATGCATCGCGTAGGAATGGCGGAAAGTATGTGGGGTAACCGGAACAGAGAACGTCACGCCGTCGGCCGCAGCGGCCTCTACAGCTTCATTCAGCCAGGTGCGAACTGTGCGGTCGGTGATTCCCCAGATGCGCGCCTTCTCCATTCTTCCGGTTCGTTTGTTTCTGCGCTCCAGTGGGATTTTCAGCGTGGCCACCATCATCTGCAGTTGGCTGACGTATTGTGTATCGGACAGGGGAACCAGGCGATGCACCTGACTGCCAGCAGGGACACGGCCTGCCGTTCTGGTCGCTTTTTCAGTCCGTTGTTTGAGCGTGGCCAGCTGTACGAACGGATATGGCGGCGCCAGAGAAAAATCTCCCCGCGTCAGCGCCAGCGCTTCGTTTATACGTGCGCCCGTGTTCCACAGGGTGGCCAGCAACATTTTGCGGTGCAGATCCGGTACATAGTGGAGCAGGGCGCTGATCTCCGGCGCCAACAGATATTTTGGTAATTCGTCCTGCACAAGTGCCATCTGACGTAGTGCCAGCGCAGCCGGGTAATCAATGGCAACAGGTAATGTTGCCGGAGGCGTTAAAAAAGAACCAGGCAGGGAAAGCAATTGTGGGCCACTCATGATGTCCCCTTTATGAAATCCTCAATCTCTTGCTCGGTCTTTTTAGACTTCTTTACCATTTCGTACTCCTTTTGGAGTGTTTTACCTCTGGCTTTCAACAATACCAACCTCGTTGGCGATAGTGTATCGGAAAGGCCGTGCAGAGGGAGGCCACATAACATTCTCAGTTCTCGTGATAACCGCAGTGCTTTTACTCCCAACATAGCTGCGTTTTTATGCAAACTATATTCACCCGCTCCACCATAAGGAGTATCTTCAACAAACACATTATCTACACACACGACAGCTTCGTAGCTGAGAACAGAGAGTTCGCTGAGCCTATACATCAGGCCAGAAGGAAGGGAGCGCCAGTTACCAGATACCGGGGAATAATCGATTTCCGGTAATAAGAACTCAGCTTCTCCTCTGCCATCCTGATCGTGCTCCACAGTTGCTGTTGCTGCTGGAGCGCAACGCTGCGCAAATCGCTCAAGTAAAAAAACCAGTTCTGTACTAATGTAAAGACGCTCGCTGGCCAGCTTCGCTGCTGCAGTTCTCTCCTCACGTCTGAGTGTGAAGTGGTGAGTAAGGAACACCGCTCCGACAGCAGATGCGATGGTCGATACAGCTGTAATTATCTGCGGCCCCAGACTGGCGCTGTCCTTCACCACCTTCACGCCTTCGGTCGCAATAAACCAGTCAGCCATGTTTATTCCTTTATTGTTGAGAAATCCCGCCTTCTGTATGTATTCAGCGGTCGGCAGCCAGTTCTTCAGCCAGCTTCACAAAGCCTTTGTGCTCAGTCTGCAGGTAATGGCTGTAAATCCGGGCATCACGTTCTGTGAGCCCGGATGGATTGCCGGTGAAGTAACGTTGCAGCACCGCAATACAGTGATTGTAGGTATCGAGATCATATTCCCAGTTTCCCAGCTCACCGGCCGCATCCAGCTCCCGGCGAAACTGCTCGTATTTACGGAGCAGAATGCCAAGACCTAATTCTGTTGCAGCATAAACATTATTTTCTCCTGGCGCGGAAATCGCATTACGGATTTTTTCAAAAGCATAACTGAAATCATTTCTCTCATTGAATGCAGTAAACATGTCCTTTCCTCAGTTGAATAGTTAGCCGTGCAATTTTACCACACCTCAATCATCGCCAGATGAGTGCCACTCTGTTGAGAACAGTGACTTTCACAAAAAATGAATTTCACATACTGAAATAATAAGTAGCCATATAGAAACGCAGTTAAATTACCGGAGAGCCGTTTCCGTCAGATCCGACTTTCCGGAATATCACAACTTTCCGGAAGTGTACCACGCTGAGAAAATAATCATATCGCTGTTTTCCGCCCCTGCGCGGCGCATCACAGGTCAGGGAGATGACACAACATATAGTGTCATGAGCAGCTGAATGAGATACCACATGTTGTGCTGACAGGAGGTGGCGTTGTGTGGGGGGAGAGGAAGATCCGTAACTGCCTTTTTTCGGATCTGAGCGGGAAAAGTGAGAAACCAACATAGGTGTAACATATCCATATGCCGGGCATCTGCATAGGCAAAGCATACGCATATACCTACCATCTGCATATGTAACACCTATACAAGCCGGGCTTGCAGGCATATACTTCACCTATGCGGGAATACTCCCTGGCACACTCAGCATATGAGGAAAAACCATGCGCACAGTTTCAATATTTAAAAACGGCAATAACCGCGCCATCCGTCTGCCCCGGGACCTGGATTTTGATGGCGTCAGCGAGCTGGAGATCGTCCGGGAAGGGGACAGCATCATTCTGCGTCCCGTCCGGCCGACCTGGGGCTCGTTCGCGCAGCTGGACAGGGCCGATCCGGACTTTATGGCGGAGCGTGAGGATGTGGTCAGCGATGAAGGACGCTTTGAGCCATGAAGAAAACCTGGATGCTCGACACCAACATCTGCTCGTTCATCATGCGCGAGCAGCCGGCAGCGGTGCTGAAGCGCCTGGAGCAGGCGGTGCTGCGCGGTGATCGCATTGTGGTCTCGGCCGTGACGTATGCCGAGATGCGCTTCGGCGCCACCGGCCCGAAGGCCTCGCCGCGCCATATTCAGCTGGTCGACGCGTTCTGCGCGCGCCTCGATGCCGTCCTGCCCTGGGACCGCGCCGCGGTGGACGCCACGACGGACATCCGGGTGGCGCTGCGCCTAGCCGGGACGCCGATCGGCCCGAATGACACGGCCATTGCCGGGCACGCCATCGCGGCGGGCGCCATCCTGGTGACGAACAATGTGAGAGAGTTTGCGCGGGTCCCGGGCCTGGTGCTGGAAGACTGGGTGAAATAATCCCGTAATAATTTCCGTGACGGAGACGACAGACATGAATGGGCTTTGTTGAATAAATCGAACTTTTGCTGAGTTGAAGGATCAGATCACGCATCCTCCCGACTGGATTTGCCCCTATATTTCCAGACACCTGTTATCACTTAATGGAGTGACCCCGAGCCCGTAGACAAATCTGCCCTATAGTTTGAGCATAGGAGGAGTCTATGGGCACATCACGTTTTACCCCTGAATTTAAGGAAGAGGCCGTCCGCCAGATCACCGAGCGGGGCTATTCTATTGCTGAAGTATCTGAACGGCTCGGCGTGTCGGCGCACAGCCTATATAAATGGCTCCGGGCTGTTAAGCCTGACAACAGTGGACAGCAGGCACAGGATTTACTGGATGCCAGAACAGAAATTCTCAGGCTGAAAGCACAGCTTAAACGCACTGAGGAAGAGCGGGATATTCTGAAAAAGGCAGCGCGGTACTTTGCAAGGGAGCCCGACTGAAGTATCGCTTTATCAACGATCACCGTGAAATCTGGTCGATCGTTACAATGTGTCGGGTCCTTAAGGTTGCCCGTGCCGGATTTTATGTCTGGCTCCATAACCCTGTATCTGCCGGAGAAAAGGATAACCAGCGACTGCTGGAACTCATCCGCGACTCCTATACGCTGAGTGGTGGAGTTTACGGTTATCGCAGGGTTCATGGCGATCTTCGCGAAATTGGCGAAGTGTGCAGCAGAAACCGGGTTGCCAAAATCATGAGGAAAAACAGGATTCAGGCTATACATGGTTATAAAGTGCCACGCGGGAGCCGGGGACGACCGTCACTGATAGCGCCTAATCACGTGCGGCGTGAATTTACTGTAGTGAAGCCCAATCAGGTGTGGGTCACCGACATCACCTACATCCGCACCTGGCAGGGCTGGCTGTACCTGGCAGTGGTTATCGATCTTTTTGCCCGTAATGTGGTGGGCTGGTCGATGAAGCCGACACTGTCGCGCGAGCTGGCACTGGATGCGCTGCTGATGGGGTCGTTTGCGGGAGAGGGCGAAATCCTACGCTAAGGCTTTGGCCAACGATATTCTCCGGTAAGATTGATGTGTTCCCAGGGGATAGGAGAAGTCGCTTGATATCTAGTATGACGTCTGTCGCACCTGCTTGATCGCGGCCGCGATAGCTAGATCGCGTTGCTCCTCTTCTCCATCCGCGTTCCAAGCTGCGGAAAGGCACCCATAAGCGTACGCCTGGTCGAGCAGGCGACGCGGATCGACGTCCAGCGCACGAGAGAATGCGTCCGCCATCTGTGCAATGCGTCTAGGATCGAGACAAAGGTCGTCTCTGTCAGCCGGATCGTAGAACATATTGGCGGCGCCAAAGCCCACTTCACCGACCAGACCGACGGGATCTATCACCAGCCAGCCGCGACTGGAGAACATGATGTTTTCATGATGCAGATCGCCATGTAGCCCACGCAGTTCCGAGGCATTGCTCATCATTTGATCGGCTATAATCGCCGCGTGGACGTAGTCAGTTTGACAACCTGCGTTTTGATCATCGCGCGCCCGCTGAAACAAAGCTGCAAAGCGATCCCGGATCGGGAGAAGGGCAGAAGGCAGGGGTTCCTCAGATGCGGCATACAGCTTCGCCATTAGTTCCGCTGCAATTTCGGTCGCCTGGTAGTCGCCGTGCTCGGCAACGATGTGAGAGAGCATTCGCTCCCCGGCATATTCGAGCAACATCAGATTGTTCTCACGACCGAGCAACCGGACTGCTCCCCTCCCATTGCGCCATACCAGATAGTCGGCCCCGCGCAGTTCATCAGCAATGTCTTCTATAGGTTTCAATCCCTTGACGATTGCAGGAGTCCCGTCTGGCAATGAAACTTTCCAAACGAGGCTGGAAAAGGTGTCCGCAATGAGAACAGGTTGCGAAACGTGCCAATGAGCAGGAAAAACAGGCGGCATGAACATCAACCCCAAGTCAGAGGGTCCAATCGCAGATAGAAGGCAAGGCGTTCGCGGTCGGGGGCTTCGATCCCCAATACATTGAATAGGACAGCGAAGGCGCGCTCTGCTTCATCTGGCGCTGCCCAGTTCTCTTCGGCGTTAGCAATCATGAGTGCCAAATCGGCATAGCGATCTGCTGTTCCGAGCCGCCCAAGGTCGATCAGACCCGTGCATTGAAGAGTTTTAGGGTCCACCATGAAGTTCGGCATGCAGGGATCACCATGGCAAACAACCATATCGGTGCGCTCTTGGTCGAGCCGCACCGGTAGCTCTCGTTCGACACGAGCCAAAAGATCGAGCTGCGGCGTACTCTTGTCCTCGTCCGGTAAGAAGTCGGGATTGACGGCATTGCGGGACACCACATCAACGGCGCGTCCGAACATTCGCGACAGCCTGCGCTCAAACGGACATTGATCAACCGATAGGCTGTGAACAGCGCCAAGTTGCTGCCCCATTGACGGCCACGCTTTGAGCAAATCCGCTCCAGACAGATCAGCCGCCGGTACTCCCGGAATTGCCGTTATCACCAAGCATGCACCCTCCTGTTCCTCCTGCCAGTTGATCACCTCGGGGCAAGCCACACCTCGACCTTTGAGCCAAATGAGGCGGTCACGCTCTCCAGCGAGCTCACCGCGGCGGGAAGCAGGTGCGATTTTCGCGAAGGCATGCCCGTCACCACGTCGAAAAACAAAATCACCAGATTCTCCGCCTCTGACAGGCAACCAGTCAGAATGCGATTCACCAAAAAAAATATTAGTTCGATTCAATGGAGGTTCCTTCAGTTTTCTGATGAAGCGCGGAGGTGGCTCAACCTGCGAAAAGAAACGAGTTGCTATGGACTTGCACCGGTTGTGTTCCGGTCTATCTCTCATTTTAAGCGGCTTTTTTCTCAAATGCCACCGGCGATTTCCAGCCGAGTGTTGAATGTCTTCGGCGTGGATTATAAAAGCCATTTATATATTCGAAGATTGCAATCTCAATATCTCGCCTTGTTTGCCAGTGTCTGCGCCAAATCAACTCAGCCTTTAATGATTTAAAGAAGCTTTCTACTGCGGAGTTATCAAAACAATTGCCTTTCCCGCTCATGGACGGCAGCAATTGATGTTTGAGCAGTAGCTTTTGATATTCATGAGCGCAATATTGGCTCCCACGGTCTGTGTGTTGAATACAACCCGGTGGTGGTTTGCGTAAAGCCAACGCCATATTCAGTGCCCTTAATGCAAGATCCTGCTTTAATCGATCACCTGTTGCCCAGCCAATCACGCGACGGGAATACAGGTCAAGGATAACAGCAAGATAGACCCATCCTTCTCTGGTCCAAACATAAGTGATATCGCCTGCCCATTTCTGGTTGGGTGCGCTTGCGCTAAAGTCTTGTTTTAATAGGTTCGGTGCAATGTTGAAGGTATGATGACTATCCGTTGTCCGTTTGAATTTACGCGTTCGAACAACTGTAATGTTATTCTGGCGCATCAAACGTCCAACCCGACGCTGCCCAACCTGCAGGCCCAGCGCTTTCAACTCTTCTGTCATACGCGGCCTACCATAGCTCCCCAAACACAACCGATGCTGCTCACGTATATGCGCTAGAAGTATAAGATCACGACGCTGGCGCAGTGATGGAGGACGGCGTTTCCATGCACGTAAACCACGATCTGTTACGCCCATCAAACGACATATGCGTGAACGTGAGAGAGAGCCACGGTAATCCGTAATAAACTGAAATCTCACAGCTTTTGTACTGCGAAAAATATTGCTGCCTTTTTTAATATCTCCCTCTCCTCCCGAAGGATACGGTTCTCTTTGCGTAAACGTTCATTCTCACGCAGAAGATCAGTGTCTTGGGTAGGAATTTTAGTTTCATCGGAAATTGATGCGATCCATTTCCCAAGCGTGGAAAGCCCAATACTTAAATCTGACGCAACTTGACGGCGTGTTAAGCCACTAGTGAGTGCTATGCGAACTGCATCACGCTTAAATTCATCACTATGCTTTAATGACATATATGGTCTCCTTGATAACAAATAATGCTCTCAAAAAGACCGGAACGAAACCGAGGCAAGTCCACTACGTAAGTCCGAGAACATGCTTTCCATGGTCTCTGAGCTCGCCTTTGGGACCGACATATCGGTAGAGAGTGACGCGCTCGATGCCGAGTTCCTTGCAGAGATCGGAAACTGAAGTATCGCGCTGGGCCATGGCGGCTTGCGCGAGACGCACCTGAGCTTTGGTGAGCGCGAATTTTCGTCCGCCCTTGCGACCGCGCGCTCTCGCGGAGGCGAGACCCGCCATGGTGCGCTCTCGGATCAGATCCCGCTCGAACTCGGCCAAGGTGGCGAAGATTCCGAACACCATGCGACCGGACGCAGTCGTGGTGTCGATCTGAGCGCCCTTTCCAGTCAGAACCCGCAGGCCGATCTTGCGGTCTGACAGCTCCTTCACCGTGTTGACCAGATGGGCAAGCGATCGTCCGAGGCGATCGAGCTTCCAGACCACCAGCACATCGCCGTCACGCAATGACTTGAGGCAGGCAGTCAAGCCAGGGCGATCATCACGACCGCCGGAAGCAAGATCATCATAGATATTGTCCCGTTCGACACCTGCGGCGCGCAAGGCGTCGTGCTGCAGGTCGAGAGACTGCGAGCCATCGGCTTTGGAGACGCGGGCATATCCGATCAGCATGTATCACAAACGTTGGTTTGAGGCGGCGCTTCGGCCACGATTGCATTGACCTCTGGAAATGTATCTCAACCAGCTTCATAAACAAAGCGTCTTGAACGCTATCAGATTTTGAAAAAGGAACATGTATGCCGCGTCGCGTCACTCTAACCGATCGGCAGAAAGACGCGCTGTTGCGCTTGCCGACTTCACAGACGGATTTGCTCAAGCACTATACGCTGAGTGATGAAGACCTTGGGCATATCAGGCTCTGATGAATCCCCTAATGATTTTGGTAAAAATCATTAAGTTAAGGTGGATACACATCTTGTCATATGATCAAATGGTTTCGCGAAAAATCAATAATCAGACAACAAGATGTGCGAACTCGATATTTTACACGACTCTCTTTACCAATTCTGCCCCGAATTACACTTAAAACGACTCAACAGCTTAACGTTGGCTTGCCACGCATTACTTGACTGTAAAACTCTCACTCTTACCGAACTTGGCCGTAACCTGCCAACCAAAGCGAGAACAAAACATAACATCAAACGAATCGACCGATTGTTAGGTAATCGTCACCTCCACAAAGAGCGACTCGCTGTATACCGTTGGCATGCTAGCTTTATCTGTTCGGGCAATACGATGCCCATTGTACTTGTTGACTGGTCTGATATTCGTGAGCAAAAACGACTTATGGTATTGCGAGCTTCAGTCGCACTACACGGTCGTTCTGTTACTCTTTATGAGAAAGCGTTCCCGCTTTCAGAGCAATGTTCAAAGAAAGCTCATGACCAATTTCTAGCCGACCTTGCGAGCATTCTACCGAGTAACACCACACCGCTCATTGTCAGTGATGCTGGCTTTAAAGTGCCATGGTATAAATCCGTTGAGAAGCTGGGTTGGTACTGGTTAAGTCGAGTAAGAGGAAAAGTACAATATGCAGACCTAGGAGCGGAAAACTGGAAACCTATCAGCAACTTACATGATATGTCATCTAGTCACTCAAAGACTTTAGGCTATAAGAGGCTGACTAAAAGCAATCCAATCTCATGCCAAATTCTATTGTATAAATCTCGCTCTAAAGGCCGAAAAAATCAGCGCTCGACACGGACTCATTGTCACCACCCGTCACCTAAAATCTACTCAGCGTCGGCAAAGGAGCCATGGGTTCTAGCAACTAACTTACCTGTTGAAATTCGAACACCCAAACAACTTGTTAATATCTATTCGAAGCGAATGCAGATTGAAGAAACCTTCCGAGACTTGAAAAGTCCTGCCTACGGACTAGGCCTACGCCATAGCCGAACGAGCAGCTCAGAGCGTTTTGATATCATGCTGCTAATCGCCCTGATGCTTCAACTAACATGTTGACTTGCGGGCGTTCATGCTCAGAAACAAGGTTGGGACAAGCACTTCCAGGCTAACACAGTCAGAAATCGAAACGTACTCTCAACAGTTCGCTTAGGCATGGAAGTTTTGCGGCATTCTGGCTACACAATAACAAGGGAAGACTTACTCGTGGCTGCAACCCTACTAGCTCAAAATTTATTCACACATGGTTACGCTTTGGGGAAATTATGAGGGGATCTCTCAGTGCATTGCCTCCAATTCCCATAATTTATTACGCCGATAATAACTTGGTGTAACCTTAAAAATGTACTTAAATCGACGTGTAAAAGATTGTTGGGAATCAAATTGATATTTTAATGCGATCTCAAGGATAGTTTTTTTCGTCAACCTCAACTCAACAGCCGCTTTCGTCAAACGACGAGCACGAATATAGCTAGCCAGTGTGACCCCTGTTACTTTTTTGAACAGCCGCTGAAAATACCACTTGGTATAACCCGCTTTATTCGCCACATCATCAAGCAGTAAAGACTGATCTAAATTATGTTCAATCCATAATAGAACATCTTTGATAACCGTTGTATGAAACTGCTTATCATCATATCTTAATTGGATGTTATTAGCTTTATTTTGATAGCGAGAATGCTGTTCAATATACATAAAATAACCTAAATGTTCTTAAGATTGTCACGACCACATCATCATGATACCATAAACATACTGACGGTATGTTATTTTAAATCTATCATGGAAAATAAAAATCATCAACAAGAAAATTTTAAGAGTACCTATCAATCACTGGTTAACTCAGCACGAATATTGTTTGTTGAAAAAGGCTATCAAGCTGTTTCAATAGATGAGATCTCGGGAAAAGCGTTGGTGACCAAAGGTGCCTTTTATCATCACTTTAAAAATAAAAAACAATTACTCAGTGCCTGTTATAAGCAGCAATTAATTATGATTGATGCCTACATCACAACAAAAACTGATTTAACAAATGGTTGGTCTGCCTTAGAAAGTATATTTGAACATTATCTTGATTATATTATTGATAATAATAAAAACCTTATCCCTATCCAAGAAGTGATGCCAATCATTGGTTGGAATGAACTTGAAAAAATTAGCCTTGAATACATTACTGGTAAGGTAAACGCCATTGTCAGCAAATTGATCCAAGAGAACCAACTTAAAGCTTATGATGATGATGTGCTTAAAAACTTACTCAATGGCTGGTTTATGCATATCGCAATACATGCGAAAAACCTAAAAGAGCTTGCCGATAAAAAAGGCCAATTTATTGCTATTTACCGCGGCTTTTTATTGAGCTTGAAAGATAAATAAAATAGATAGGTTTTATTTGAAGCTAAATCTTCTTTATCGTAAAAAATGCCCTCTTGGGTTATCAAGAGGGTCATTATATTTCGCGGAATAACATCATTTGGTGACGAAATAACTAAGCACTTGTCTCCTGTTTACTCCCCTGAGCTTGAGGGGTTAACATGAAGGTCATCGATAGCAGGATAATAATACAGTAAAACGCTAAACCAATAATCCAAATCCAGCCATCCCAAATTGGTAGTGAATGATTATAAATAACAGCAAACAGTAATGGGCCAATAACACCGGTTGCATTGGTAAGGCTCACCAATAATCCCTGTAAAGCACCTTGCTGATGACTCTTTGTTTGGATAGACATCACTCCCTGTAATGCAGGTAAAGCGATCCCACCACCAGCCAATAAAATTAAAACAGGGAAAACTAACCAACCTTCAGATATAAACGCTAAAAAGGCAAATGCACTACTATCTGCAATAAATCCGAGCAGTACTGCCGTTTTTTCGCCCCATTTAGTGGCTATTCTTCCTGCCACAAAGGCTTGGAATACTGAGTGTAAAAGACCAAGACCCGCTAATGAAAAGCCAACCATCATGCTATTCCATCCAAAACGATTTTCGGTAAATAGCACCCACACCGTTGCGGGAATTTGGCCTATCAATTGCGCTGAAAAATAAATAATCAACAAAATGGGCATCGTTTTAAATAAAGTGATGTATACCGAATTCGATTGCGTCTCAACCCCTACTTCGGTATCTGTATTATCACGTGTATTTTTGGTTTCACGGAACCAAAACATAACCACAAGGAAAGCGACAATATTTAGCAACGCAGCGATAAAAAAGGGACTATGCGGTGAAATCTCTCCTGCAAAACCACCAATAATAGGCCCCGCTATTAAACCAAGCCCAAAACTTGCCCCTAACCAACCGAACCACTTCACGCGTTGAGAAGCTGAGGTGGTATCGGCAATGACCGATGCCGCGACAGCCCCAGTAGCTCCTGTGATCCCTGAAAGCAAACGGCCTAAATACAGCATCCAAAGCGCACTTGAAAAAGCCAGCAATAAGTAATCCAGCGATGCGCCTATTAATGACAACAACAGCACTGGGCGCCGACCAAATCGGTCAGACATTTTTCCAAGCCAAGGAGCAAAGATAACCTGCATTAACGCATAAAGTGCAAGCAATACGCCAAAGTGGTTAGCGATATCTTCCGAAGCAATAAATTCACGTAATAACGTTGGCAAGACTGGCATGATAAGGCCAATCCCCATGGCATCGAGTAACGTAATTACCAATGCGATCTTTGTCGAACTATTCATTTCACTTTTCTCTATCACTGATAGGGAGTGGTAAAATAACTCTATCAATGATAGAGTGTCAACAAAAATTAGGAATTAATGATGTCTAGATTAGATAAAAGTAAAGTGATTAACAGCGCATTAGAGCTGCTTAATGAGGTCGGAATCGAAGGTTTAACAACCCGTAAACTCGCCCAGAAGCTAGGTGTAGAGCAGCCTACATTGTATTGGCATGTAAAAAATAAGCGGGCTTTGCTCGACGCCTTAGCCATTGAGATGTTAGATAGGCACCATACTCACTTTTGCCCTTTAGAAGGGGAAAGCTGGCAAGATTTTTTACGTAATAACGCTAAAAGTTTTAGATGTGCTTTACTAAGTCATCGCGATGGAGCAAAAGTACATTTAGGTACACGGCCTACAGAAAAACAGTATGAAACTCTCGAAAATCAATTAGCCTTTTTATGCCAACAAGGTTTTTCACTAGAGAATGCATTATATGCACTCAGCGCTGTGGGGCATTTTACTTTAGGTTGCGTATTGGAAGATCAAGAGCATCAAGTCGCTAAAGAAGAAAGGGAAACACCTACTACTGATAGTATGCCGCCATTATTACGACAAGCTATCGAATTATTTGATCACCAAGGTGCAGAGCCAGCCTTCTTATTCGGCCTTGAATTGATCATATGCGGATTAGAAAAACAACTTAAATGTGAAAGTGGGTCTTAAAAGCAGCATAACCTTTTTCCGTGATGGTAACTTCACGGTAACCAAGATGTCGAGTTAACCACCCTTTAGATTCATAAAGCGAAAATAATGCGGCTCCAACGTACCCACCTAAATGGAAACGGCGTTCACTCCAATCTAAACACGCACAACAGATTTTACGTGAATGTTTGGAAGGAACGTCAATTCCCATTTCATGAAAATATTGAATACCACTTAATGTGATCATTGAACCATTTTCAGTGATCCATTGCTGTTGACAAAGGGAATCATAGATCTTAACGGCAACTTCGCCAGCTAAATGATCATAGCAAGTACGTGCGGCTTTGTTGAATAAATCGAACTTTTGCTGAGTTGAAGGATCAGATCACGCATCCTCCCGACAACACAGACCATTCCGTGGCAAAGCAAAAGTTCAGAATCACCAACTGGTCCACCTACAACAAAGCTCTCATCAACCGTGGCTCCCTCACTTTCTGGCTGGATGATGGGGCGATTCAGGCCTGGTATGAGTCGGCAACGCCTTCATCACGGGGAAGGCCCCAGCGCTATTCTGACCTTGCCATCACGACTGTGCTGGTCATTAAACGCGTATTCAGGCTGACCCTGCGCGCTGCGCAGGGCTTTATTGATTCCATTTTTACACTGATGAATGTTCCGTTGCGCTGCCCGGATTACAGCTGTGTCAGCAGGCGGGCAAAGTCGGTTAACGTCAGTTTCAAAACGTTCACCCGGGGTGAAATCGCGCATCTGGTGATTGATTCCACCGGGCTGAAGGTCTTTGGTGAAGGCGAGTGGAAAGTCAAAAAGCATGGCCAGGAACGCCGTCGTATATGGCGAAAGTTGCATCTGGCAGTTGACAGCAACACACATGAAATCATCTGTGCAGACCTGTCGCTGAACAATGTGACGGACTCAGAAGCCTTCCCGGGTCTTATCCGGCAGACTCACA
>OLQM01002645.1_pt1 | contig 17095 bp, 18 predicted proteins | sample 1673161 | NCBI WGS metagenome assembly OLQM01 (sample SAMEA3136761, study PRJEB25190) | human gut metagenome | reverse complement strand
AATCCTGCACGACCCACCAATGTAAAAAAGCGCCCTAAAGGCGCTTTTTTGCTATCTGCGATTTGCGAAATTGCCTGATGCGCTTCACTTAGCAGACTACTATTTCCGGCAATTCCTGTCTCCTCACCTACTGTGTCAATGCAGCCAACAGCTTAACCATCGCGGGCGTCACCTGCTGTGTTTCATAAACAATATATAAATCTGCAGGGATGCGCTGTTTGAGCGGACGGAAAATGACACCTGGCCAGTTCATTTGTGCGTAGCTGTCCGCTATCAATGTGATACCAATGCCCATACTGACCATAGCGAGTACCGTTTGCGGTTCATTAACTTCGCGAATAACAACCGGTGAAAATCCCACCTGCTGGCAAACTCACTGCAAAAAATCCCAGTCAGTGTAAACGGGCGGCATTGTAACAAAATACTCGTCACGTAGCGCTTCCAGCGGGACGGTGGAAAATGATGAGAGATGATGCTCTTCAGGCATCGCCACCAGAAACGCCGATTCATGCAACCGTAAGCTGGTAAAACCAGTCGGTGGTTCTGTCGCCATTCGCCAGATCCCGGCATCAAGTTCGCGGCGTTCCAGCAAGGCCATTTGCATCGCGGGCATCTTTTTGCGAAAAAGAACGTCAACGTTAGGATTTTCCCTGAGGAATCGCCGCATAACCGGGCGCATCCGTCCCCACATTGCCGTTCCCACTACGCCGAGTTCAATCCGCCCTGCTTCTCCCCGACCTATTTGTTCAATCCGAGCCAATACATTATTAGCATTCACCAGCAATCGACGCGATTCTTCCATCAAGATTTTGCCCGCGTGTGTCAGTACGACGCTGCGCGAATGGCGAATAAAAAGCTGCGTGCCGAGTTGATTTTCCAGCTCTTTAATATGAATGCTGAGCGGAGGCTGAGACATATTTAAACGCGCTGCTGCGCGGCCAAAATGCAACTCTTCCGCTACGGCAAGAAAATAACGGAGCAACTTAAGATCTGTTCTGTATACGCGTTCCATAATTAAGTGCTCCATATAATAAATACATCGTATTAAATTATCATGGCATAAAGTATTTCACCACCAGATATCCGACATACATAAACACAATGGATAATATACCCGGTAATACATTTGGTACAGGAATAGGCAAGCGCACGATTGTAAACAAAGCACCAATACCAAAACCAACGCCGGAAGAAAATAAAATATCTTTCACTAATTAACCTTTATCATAAAAGCAGCTCTGAAGAGCAGAGCCGCGAATCCTTTTAATGAGTCACCGCTCGATGCTTTATCTTTTCAGGGTCATGATTATATTTAAACCCAAAGAAAAATATCACTGCGAGAAAAAGAGCATATCCTGCAAACACCAGCCAGATAGTTTGCCAGTCTTTTACGCCATCCACCGAAAAGTAATCTACTGCCATGCCACTCAGAATCGAGCCAACCCATGCGCCGACACCATTTACCATGGTCATAAAGAGCCCCTGCGCGCTGGCACGAATGCTGGAATCAACTTCCTGTTCGACAAATACCGAACCAGAAATATTGAAGAAATCGAATGCACAGCCATAAACAATCATCGACAGCAGCAGCAAAATAAATCCGGTTGTTGACGGATCGCCATAGGCGAAGAAGCCAAAGCGCAGCGTCCAGGCCACCATACTCATCAGCATGACGGTTTTAATGCCAAATCGCTTTAAAAAGAATGGGATAGTCAGTATAAAGCCCACTTCTGCCATCTGTGAAACTGACAGTAAAATGGAGGGATATTTCACCACAAAACTGTCAGCAAACTCCGGGTTACGGGCGAAATCATGTAGGAACGGATTACCAAAAACGTTGGTAATTTGCAGTACCGCACCCAGCATCATGGCAAAGAGGAAAAAGATGGCCATGCGTGGATTTTTAAACAGCACGAAGGCATCCAGACCCAGCTTGCTGGCAAGCGATGTGGTCGCTTTTTTCTCCGCAACCGGAATCTTCGGCAAAGTCAGCGCATAAGCCGACAGCAGCAATGACGCACCGGACGCGATATACAGCTGCAGACTACTCAATTCCAGATGCAGCAGGCTTACTGCCCACATCGCGACAATGAACCCCACCGTACCAAAAACGCGAATGGGCGGGAAAGCGGTCACCGGGTCAAGCCCTGCCTGGGCAAGACAGGAATAAGAGACGCTGTTCGATAACGCAATAGTCGGCATAAACGCCATCGCATTGACTAACATCACCCAAAACATCATATCCGGATCAGTTACGGATGCCGCATAAAAAAGTACGCCCGCACACACCAGGTGACACAGCATGTATGCACGTTCTGCGCGCAGCCATTTGTCTGCGATGATCCCCATTATACCAGGCATAATAATCGCGGCGATCCCTTTGGAACTGTAAACCATGCCAACATTAGCGCCGGTGAAATGAAGAGTATTAATCATGTAAGAGCCGAGGGTAACCAGCCAGCTCCCCCAGATAAAATATTGCAAAAAGGACATTACCTTTAAGCGCATCGCGATGCTCATAATCGTTTCCTTGTCGCATCATTTGGCCTCACCCGCGAGGCCGTTTCTTATTGTTTTTCTCAGGCAATTTTGCGCAGAAAGCCACAAATAAGGTTGATGAAGTTCTGCTTAGAGAGCTCCGCAGCCGCCAGCGTTTGCGCATGTGACAATTTCACATCGCTTAAACCTTCCGCCATATTGGTAATCGCAGAGACCGCAACGACTTTAAGGTCGCAATGGCGAGCTGAAATAACCTCAGGCACCACAGACATACCAACAACATCCCCACCAATAATTTGCATCATGCGAATTTCCGCCGCAGTCTCGAAATTCGGCCCCGGATACGAGACGAACACGCCCTCCGTCAGAGGGAAACCCTCTTCTTTCGCCACTTTTTGTAACAGTGCGCGGTATTCCGCATCGTAGGCATTTGCCAGTGAGAAGAAGCGCTCTCCAAAACGATCATCGTTAAGACCCACCATCGGCGTACCGGGCATGGTGTTGATATGATCTTTCAATGCGACCAGGCTGCCTGCCCCCACTTCCGGACGCAGCGAGCCTGCCGCATTGGTGCAGAACAGTAGCTCGCAGCCCAGCAGCAATTGCGTCAGTCATAATGGTCATTCCACGACCTTCGTAGAAATGTCCGCGACCTTTCATACATACCACCGGTACGCCCTGGAGATGGCCCAGCACTAACTCCCCCGCATGACCATGTACCGTACTTACCGGGAAGCCCGGCAGCTTTTCGTAGGAAATTGCGACAGCGTTCTCAATCTGATCGGCCAGCGCGCCGAGCCCGGAACCTAAAATAAAGGCCACTCGTGGCGTGAAATCAGGTTTATAAGTCTTGATAATATCTATGCAAAACAGCGGGTTATGAGAAAATTGAACCTGAGACATACATATCCTTTTTCTGTAGGGTGGAATCTAACGCCTTTTTATAGCGAGGTTGTCCCGGCTCTTACCAATACACTTTTCTCACGCATTCAATAGCGATTCGATATCGATGGATTTATATCTTTTCTCTATTAATCCACGGTAAAAACTGTATTGGCGATATTAATTCCTTTGCATTAACAATATGTCGTTTTTAGCAAACCACTTTATTAAGCAATCTACTAATAACGATCGGCATAGGGAATTATGCTATGAAAAAACATCTTTTAACTCTGACACTTTCCTCTATATTAGCGATACCTGTTGTATCTCATGCAGAATTTAAAGGCGGTTTTGCAGATATCGGCGTGCATTATCTGGACTGGACCAGCCGGACTACCGAAAAATCGTCGACCAAATCACACAAAGATGATTTTGGTTATCTTGAATTTGAAGGTGGCGCTAACTTTAGTTGGGGAGAAATGTACGGGTTCTTCGACTGGGAAAACTTCTATAACGGTCGCCATAATAAACCAGGTAGCGAGCAGCGTTATACCTTTAAAAATACCAACCGTATTTACCTGGGTGACACCGGATTTAATCTCTACTTGCATGCGTATGGCACCTACGGTTCTGCGAATCGCGTGAATTTCCACGACGATATGTTCCTGTACGGTATCGGCTACAATTTCACCGGCAGCGGTTGGTGGTTCAAACCGTTCTTTGCTAAGCGTTATACAGATCAAACCTATTACACTGGCGACAACGGCTATGTCGCCGGCTGGGTTGCAGGTTACAACTTTATGCTGGGCAGCGAGAAATTCACTCTTACCAACTGGAACGAGTACGAGTTTGACCGTGACGCTACCTATGCAGCGGGTAATGGCGGTAAAGAAGGGCTGAATGGCGCAGTTGCACTGTGGTGGAATGCAACATCACACATTACTACGGGGATTCAGTATCGATATGCGGATGACAAACTGGGCGAAGATTTTTACCAGGATGCGATAATCTACTCCATCAAATTTAACTTCTGATTGATTACTGCCGGGGCTCCCGGCAGTATGAATTCACTCTATATCTGATACAACGGATCCCCTTCCCGCCCAGCCATTAGCGCATTGCCCTGGTCTCGTACCACGTCCCATAAAGCTTCAGCGGCGGTGGAAAGTGAACGGTTCTTCCTGCGCACCAGCATCAACTGGCGTTCAACAACCGGCGTAATGCGCTTTACCACCAGTGGGCTACCTTCAGGCAATGGTAGCGCCAGTGCGGGAAGAATACTGATGCCGATGCCTGCGGCTACCATCGGGAACAGCGTCGCCGGATGTCCAATCTCCTGCACAATATTCGCCTGAATACCATTGCGCGCCAGCGCTGCGTCAATCAGCGGTCGGCTGCCTGACGCGTAATCCTGCAACACCAATTTCGCTCCCTGTAATGCCTGCCAGGGTACATAATCTTCCACGGCCAAAGCGCTATCGCGATGGCAAAGCAGAAAGAAAGGCTCGGAAAGAATCGCTTCACATTGCAGATCGCCCACTGGGCCTGGATCGATGACGATGCCAAAATCGACATCTCCCTGGCGAATACTTTCCATTACCCACTGCTGCGGACGATCGTGCAGGACAAACTGAATATCTGGATAGCGGCGATGGCTTTCAGCAATGCATTGCGGAATAAGATGCGCGGAAATGGTCTGGCTGGCAGCGACCCGAACTTTTCCGCTCAGTTGTTGCCCCATACGCCCGGTATCGCGCAACGTGCTGTTCAGTTCATCCAGCAGTCGCTCAAGACGCAAAGCCAGCTGCTGCCCTGCATCTGTAAGCACCACTTCACGCGTGGTTCTGTCCAGCAGGCGAACACCAGTATGATTTTCCAGTTCCTTCACACTGTGACTCACTGCCGACTGGCTCAGGCCGATACGCTCTCCTGCACGACTAAAACTTTTCTCCTGCGCTACTGTGACGAAAACCTTTAATTGTTTTAAAGAATAATTCATCTGTTTTCTTCATGAATGGATGCAATAAATCAATTTTATTTCTCAAACTGGAAGAAGCACAATAGAACCATCGATCATCTGGAGTCTTTATGAAACTTTTTCGTATCCTCGATCCTTTCACCTTAACCCTGATCACGGTGGTGTTGCTGGCCTCTTTCTTTCCGGCCAGAGGCGATTTCGTCCCCTTCTTTGAAAATCTGACCACCGCAGCTATTGCCCTGCTGTTCTTTATGCACGGCGCGAAGTTGTCGCGTGAGGCGATTATTGCTGGCGGTGGTCACTGGCGACTGCATTTGTGGGTAATGTGCAGCACCTTCGTGCTGTTTCCGATTCTGGGTGTACTGTTTGCCTGGTGGAAACCGGTAAATGTCGACCCGATGCTCTACTCCGGTTTTCTCTACTTGTGCATTCTCCCGGCTACCGTGCAGTCTGCAATCGCCTTCACGTCAATGGCGGGCGGTAACGTCGCGGCAGCGGTTTGTTCTGCGTCGGCATCCAGCCTGCTGGGGATTTTCCTTTCACCATTGCTGGTTGGTCTGGTGATGAATGTTCACGGTGCAGGGGGCAGCCTTGAGCAGGTCGGTAAAATTATGCTGCAACTGCTGCTGCCGTTTGTGTTGGGGCATCTTTCCCGGCCGTGGATTGGTGACTGGGTGTCGCGCAATAAAAAATGGATTGCGAAAACTGACCAGACGTCCATTCTGTTGGTGGTTTATACAGCGTTCAGCGAAGCCGTCGTTAATGGTATCTGGCATAAAGTTGGCTGGGGATCATTGCTGTTTATCGTGGTGGTCAGCTGCGTTCTTCTGGCTATCGTGATTGTAGTTAACGTCTTTATGGCACGCCGACTGAGCTTCAATAAGGCAGATGAAATTACTATCGTCTTTTGTGGTTCGAAAAAGAGTCTGGCAAATGGCATCCCGATGGCAAACATTCTGTTCCCCACATCGGTGATCGGTATGATGGTGCTGCCCCTGATGATTTTCCATCAGATCCAATTGATGGTCTGTGCGGTGCTGGCGCGTCGATACAAACGCCAGACCGAACAGTTACAGGCGCAGCAGGAAAGCAGCGCCGATAAAGCTTAAAGCGGACGCTTCAGGGGCTGGACCAGTTGCGTCAGCCCCTCGGTTTTAATCAGCAGCGTGATTTGCATTAGCTCACCGAGCTTCCCTGCCGGGAACTCATCTTTGCGGGCAAACCACAGCAGATACTCCTCCGGCAGGTCGATTAAGCGACGCCCTTTGTATTTGCCAAACGGCATTATCGTATTGGCTATTTCAATCAGCTGCTCTTTTTCCATCTCAGCTACCCAGCAAACGCAGCATTTCCGCTTCGTCGATGACTTCAATGCCCAGTTCCTGCGCCTTCGCCAGTTTAGATCCTGCAGCTTCACCCGCTATCACCAGATCGGTTTTCTTCGACACGCTGCCCGCGACTTTCGCGCCCAGTTCGACCAGTCGAGCTTTAGCGTCATCACGCGACATCTGGCTTAAGCTGCCCGTAAGCACCACGGTTTTACCAGCAAACGGGCTGTCAATCTCTTCCGCGTTGATAACGATCGGCGCAGGCCAGTGAACACCTTCCGCCAACAGCTCGCTGATGACATTGCGGTTGCTTTCTTCGGCAAAGAAGTTGTGAACGTGGGATGCAACGACAATGCCAACATCAGGCACCTTTTGCAGCTCTTCAATCGAAGCGGCTTCCAGCGCTTCCAGCGTGCCGAAATATGCCGCCAGACCTGCTGCGGTGGCCTCGCCGACTTCACGGATGCCAAGTGCATAGAGGAAGCGAGCAAAGGTGGTTTCTTTCGCTTTTTCCAGCGCGTTAACCACGTTTTGTGCCGATTTTGGCCCCATACGCTCCAGTCCGGTCAGTTTGCCTGCGGTGAGTTTGAACAGATCTGCCGGAGTATGGACATATTCTTTTTCAACCAGCTGATCGATGATTTTGTCGCCCATTCCGTCAACATCCATCGCACGGCGGGAAACAAAGTGTTTCAGCGACTCTTTACGCTGCGCACCGCAAATCAGGCCACCGGTACAGCGGGCAACCGCTTCACCTTCCACACGCTCAACGTCAGAACCACATACCGGACAATGCGTCGGGAATACAACCTCACGGGTATCTTCCGGGCGTTCAGAAAGCACGACGTTAACCACCTGCGGGATCACGTCGCCAGCGCGGCGAATCACCACTTTATCGCCAATGCGTAAACCAAGACGTTCGATTTCATCCGCATTGTGTAAGGTTGCGTTACTCACCAGCACGCCTGCAACATGGACAGGTTCCAGACGCGCAACAGGCGTAATCGCGCCAGTACGCCCAACCTGAAACTCGACGTCACGCACAAAGGTCATCTGCTCCTGCGCCGGGAATTTAAACGCTACCGCCCAGCGCGGGGCACGCGCGACAAAGCCAAGCTGCTCCTGCTGTGCCAGTGAGTTGACCTTAATCACCACGCCGTCGATATCAAAGCCCAGCGTCGGGCGGTCTTCTTCCACTTTGTGATAGAACGCCAGCACTTCTTCCGCCGATTCACAAAGCGTTACCCGATCGCTGACCGGCAACCCCCACTTTTTAAATTGCAGTAAACGGCCAAGATGAGTATCCGGCAGCTCGCCACCTTCCAGAACACCAACGCCATAGCAGAAAAAAGTGAGCGGTCGCTTCGCTGTAATACGCGGATCAAGCTGACGCAGTGAACCAGCTGCCGCATTACGTGGGTTAGCAAACACTTTCCCGCCCGTGCGTCGCGCATCTTCGTTAATCTTTTCGAACCCCGCCTGCGGCAGAAACACTTCACCACGCACTTCCAGACGCGCCGGGATATTCTCTCCGTGCAGCTTCAGCGGAATGGCGCGAATAGTACGCACATTAGACGTGATATCTTCCCCGGTGGTGCCATCGCCACGGGTCGCGGCACTGACTAAAACGCCATTTTCATACAGAATACTGACGGCAAGACCATCCAGCTTCAGCTCACAGCACCAGGTGACTTTCTCGTTGTTTTTCAGACGGTCCTGCACACGTTTGTTGAAAGCAAGAAAGCTTTCTTCATCAAAAACGTTATCCAGTGACAGCATTGGTACTTCATGGCGTATCTGGCTGAAAGCCGCCAGCGGCGCAGCGCCTACACGTTGAGTAGGCGAATCAGGCGTAATCAGTTCTGGATGTTTGGTTTCCAGCTCGCGCAGTTCGCGCATCAGCCTGTCGTATTCAGCGTCGGGAATTTCCGGCGCATCCATCACATGATAAAGATATTCATGATGGCGAAGCGTCGTTCGCAGTTCTGTCAGTTGTTGTTCGATTGATTCCATATCGCACCATCAATGCTAAAAACCCCCGACAAGCGGGGGTTCGAAGAGGAGTTAATTTGCCTTAAGTGTATCAGGCGTTGGCGTCTTTGACTTCGCGGATGATGTCCTGGTACTCGCGCAATTTCTGCGGAGTCATCATACGGCGCTGATCGTCAAGCACGACACCGCCCACTTCATCGGCAATATGCTGCGCAGATTGCAGCATCAGCTTGAAGTTCTGCAGCTCGTCACCGTAAGACGGTACCTGCATAAAGATAGTGACACCCGGAGTAGTGAAATCCTTCATTTCAGGATCAAAGGTTCCCGGTTTCACCATATTCGCCAGGCTGAATAACGCCGGGCCGCTGCCATCCGGGCTAAGATGACGATGGTAAATATTCATATCGCCAAAAATGAAGCCCGCTTGTTGAATGCTGTTAAGAAGCAGTTCACCGTTTAGCTCGCTACCGTGATGCGCCGCGACGTTCATGATAATCACCGCTTCTTTGCGCTTCGGTTTATCCATAACTGGAGCAGGTTCCGCTACAGGCTCAGGCTGTGGTGCCGCTACGGGTTCTGCAGGCTGGAAAGCCTGTTGTGCCGGTTGCGGTGCTGAATGCACAGGCTGCGGCGCTGGCGCGACCTGTGGCGAAACTGGCTGCTGCAACGGCTGTTCAGGCTGCGGCTGATAGGCAGGCTGCTGCACCGGCTGCGCTGGATGCGGAGCATGTTGCGGCGGTACCTGCGCTTCAGGCGGCTGCTGGACCGGTTGACGCGGCTGCGCAGACGCATAAGGCGGTTGGTACTGGTGTTGCGGCGACGGACGAGCAGCCTCATGCTCCTGAGCGTTAGCCGGGGCATGATTCACGCGGTGAACACGAACCTCACCAACGCCCTCATCATCTTCGACATCCTCGTCATAAGAATCGTCGTCACGTTTTGACTTCATTCGTTTTAATGGCCGATCGCGGAACATAGAAGATCGTTCTTTACGGCTGGTCCAGAAACCATGTACCAGTAAAGCGATTATGGCGATCGCGCCAACAATGATTAATATCAGACGCAAATCCTGCATCATTATATTCTCTGTTGTTCTAACACCTTGCCACCACGGCAAACATTTACTCACTAAGAGTATTTGCCGATTACCTCAAGTGCAAGTGCACTATTAACTTTCACAGCACAAAGATAGATGAAATCGTGCTTTTTGCTGTTTTTTCGAACATATCCTAACTGTCCATTGCGCAATTACCCGGTAAAATACGCAGAATTTTCCTGGGATTGGTCAAAAGGAGCTCATCCTGATTATGGTTTCATCATTCACATCTGCCCCACGCAGCGGTTTTTACTATTTTGCGCAAGGCTGGAAGCTCGTCTCGCAACCTGGGATTCGGCGTTTCGTTATTTTACCGCTGCTGGTCAATATTTTGTTGATGGGGGGCGCATTCTGGTGGCTCTTTACACAGCTCGATGTCTGGATCCCGACTCTCATGAGTTACGTTCCGGACTGGCTACAATGGCTGAGTTATCTGTTGTGGCCTCTGGCTGTCATCTCTGTGCTGTTAGTGTTTGGCTATTTCTTCTCCACGATTGCTAACTGGATTGCCGCTCCGTTTAACGGTTTATTGGCTGAACAACTGGAAGCACGATTGACTGGCGCTACACCGCCAGATACCGGGATTTTCGGTATCATGAAAGATGTGCCGCGAATCATGAAACGCGAATGGCAAAAATTTGCCTGGTATCTGCCGCGCGCAATTGTATTACTAATTCTTTACTTCATCCCTGGTATTGGGCAAACCGTCGCGCCGGTACTGTGGTTCCTGTTTAGCGCCTGGATGTTAGCCATCCAGTATTGCGATTACCCCTTCGATAACCACAAAGTGCCGTTTAAAGAGATGCGCACCGCCCTGCGCACACGCAAAATCACCAATATGCAGTTTGGTGCTTTAACCAGCCTGTTTACGATGATCCCGCTGCTTAATCTGTTCATCATGCCCGTTGCCGTTTGTGGCGCGACGGCGATGTGGGTCGATTGCTATCGCGATAAACACGCGATGTGGCGGTAACAATCTACCGGCTATTTTGTAAACCGTTTGTGTGAAACAGGGGTGGCTTATGCCGCCCCTTATTCCATCTTGCATGTCATTATTTCCCTTCTGTATATAGATATGCTAAATCCTTACTTCCGCATATTCTCTGAGCGGGTATGCTACCTGTTGTATCCCAATTTCATACAGTTAAGGACAGGCCATGAGTAAGATTTTTGAAGATAACTCGCTGACTATCGGTCACACGCCGCTGGTTCGCCTGAATCGCATCGGTAACGGACGCATTCTGGCGAAGGTGGAATCTCGTAACCCCAGCTTCAGCGTTAAGTGCCGTATCGGTGCCAACATGATTTGGGATGCCGAAAAGCGCGGCGTGCTGAAACCAGGCGTTGAACTGGTTGAACCGACCAGCGGTAATACCGGGATTGCACTGGCCTATGTAGCTGCCGCTCGCGGTTACAAACTCACCCTGACCATGCCAGAAACCATGAGTATTGAACGCCGCAAGCTGCTGAAAGCGTTAGGTGCAAACCTGGTGCTGACGGAAGGTGCTAAAGGCATGAAAGGCGCAATCCAAAAAGCAGAAGAAATTGTCGCCAGCAATCCAGAGAAATACCTGCTGCTGCAACAATTCAGCAATCCGGCAAACCCTGAAATTCACGAAAAGACCACCGGTCCGGAGATATGGGAAGATACCGACGGTCAGGTTGATGTATTTATTGCTGGCGTTGGGACTGGCGGTACGCTGACTGGCGTCAGCCGCTACATTAAAGGCACCAAAGGCAAGACCGATCTTATCTCTGTCGCCGTTGAGCCAACCGATTCTCCAGTTATCGCCCAGGCGCTGGCAGGTGAAGAGATTAAACCTGGCCCGCATAAAATTCAGGGTATTGGCGCTGGTTTTATCCCGGCTAACCTCGATCTCAAGCTGGTCGATAAAGTCATTGGCATCACCAATGAAGAAGCGATTTCTACCGCGCGTCGTCTGATGGAAGAAGAAGGTATTCTTGCAGGTATCTCTTCTGGAGCAGCTGTTGCCGCGGCGTTGAAACTACAAGAAGATGAAAGCTTTACCAACAAGAATATTGTGGTTATTCTACCATCATCGGGTGAGCGTTATTTAAGCACCGCATTGTTTGCCGATCTCTTCACTGAGAAAGAATTGCAACAGTAATGCCAGCTTGTTAAAAATGCGTAAAAAAGCACCTTTTTAGGTGCTTTTTTGTGGCCTGCTTCAAACTTTCGCCCCTCCTGGCATTGATTCAGCCTGTCGGAACTGGTATTTAACCAGACTAATTATTTTGATGCGCGAAATTAATCGTTACAGGAAAAGCCAAAGCTGAATCGATTTTATGATTTGGTTCAATTCTTCCTTTAGCGGCATAATGTTTAATGACGTACGAAACGTCAGCGGTCAACACCCGCCAGCAATGGACTGTATTGCGCTCTTCGTGCGTCGCGTCTGTTAAAAACTGGCGCTAACAATACAGGCTAAAGTCGAACCGCCAGGCTAGACTTTAGTTCCACAACACTAAACCTATAAGTTGGGGAAATACAATGTTCCAGCAAGAAGTTACCATTACCGCTCCGAACGGTCTGCACACCCGCCCTGCTGCCCAGTTTGTAAAAGAAGCTAAGGGCTTCACTTCTGAAATTACTGTGACTTCCAACGGCAAAAGCGCCAGCGCGAAAAGCCTGTTTAAACTGCAGACTCTGGGCCTGACTCAAGGTACCGTTGTGACTATCTCCGCAGAAGGCGAAGACGAGCAGAAAGCGGTTGAACATCTGGTTAAACTGATGGCGGAACTCGAGTAATTTCCCGGGTTCTTTTAAAAATCAGTCACAAGTAAGGTAGGGTTATGATTTCAGGCATTTTAGCATCCCCGGGTATCGCTTTCGGTAAAGCTCTGCTTCTGAAAGAAGACGAAATTGTCATTGACCGGAAAAAAATTTCTGCCGACCAGGTTGATCAGGAAGTTGAACGTTTTCTGAGCGGTCGTGCCAAGGCATCAGCCCAGCTGGAAACGATCAAAACGAAAGCTGGTGAAACGTTCGGTGAAGAAAAAGAAGCCATCTTTGAAGGGCATATTATGCTGCTCGAAGATGAGGAGCTGGAGCAGGAAATCATAGCCCTGATTAAAGATAAGCACATGACAGCTGACGCAGCTGCTCATGAAGTTATCGAAGGTCAGGCTTCTGCCCTGGAAGAGCTGGATGATGAATACCTGAAAGAACGTGCGGCTGACGTACGTGATATCGGTAAGCGCCTGCTGCGCAACATCCTGGGCCTGAAGATTATCGACCTGAGCGCCATTCAGGATGAAGTCATTCTGGTTGCCGCTGACCTGACGCCGTCCGAAACCGCACAGCTGAACCTGAAGAAGGTGCTGGGTTTCATCACCGACGCGGGTGGCCGTACTTCCCACACCTCTATCATGGCGCGTTCTCTGGAACTACCTGCTATCGTGGGTACCGGTAGCGTCACCTCTCAGGTGAAAAATGACGACTATCTGATTCTGGATGCCGTAAATAATCAGGTTTACGTCAATCCAACCAACGAAGTTATTGATAAAATGCGCGCTGTTCAGGAGCAAGTGGCTTCTGAAAAAGCAGAGCTTGCTAAACTGAAAGATCTGCCAGCTATTACGCTGGACGGTCACCAGGTAGAAGTATGCGCTAACATTGGTACGGTTCGTGACGTTGAAGGTGCAGAGCGTAACGGCGCTGAAGGCGTTGGTCTGTATCGTACTGAGTTCCTGTTCATGGACCGCGACGCACTGCCCACTGAAGAAGAACAGTTTGCTGCTTACAAAGCAGTGGCTGAAGCGTGTGGCTCGCAAGCGGTTATCGTTCGTACCATGGACATCGGCGGCGACAAAGAGCTGCCATACATGAACTTCCCGAAAGAAGAGAACCCGTTCCTCGGCTGGCGCGCTATCCGTATCGCGATGGATCGTAGAGAGATCCTGCGCGATCAGCTCCGCGCTATCCTGCGTGCCTCGGCTTTCGGTAAATTGCGCATTATGTTCCCGATGATCATCTCTGTTGAAGAAGTGCGTGCACTGCGCAAAGAGATCGAAATCTACAAACAGGAACTGCGCGACGAAGGTAAAGCGTTTGACGAGTCAATTGAAATCGGCGTAATGGTGGAAACACCGGCTGCCGCAACAATTGCACGTCATTTAGCCAAAGAAGTTGATTTCTTTAGTATCGGCACCAATGATTTAACGCAGTACACTCTGGCAGTTGACCGTGGTAATGATATGATTTCACACCTTTACCAGCCAATGTCACCGTCCGTGCTGAACTTGATCAAGCAAGTTATTGATGCTTCTCATGCTGAAGGCAAATGGACTGGCATGTGTGGTGAGCTTGCTGGCGATGAACGTGCTACACTTCTGTTGCTGGGGATGGGTCTGGACGAATTCTCTATGAGCGCCATTTCTATCCCGCGCATTAAGAAGATTATCCGTAACACGAACTTCGAAGATGCGAAGGTGTTAGCAGAGCAGGCTCTTGCTCAACCGACAACGGACGAGTTAATGACGCTGGTTAACAAGTTCATTGAAGAAAAAACAATCTGCTAATCCACGAGATGCGGCCCAATTTACTGCTTAGGAGAAGATCATGGGTTTGTTCGATAAACTGAAATCTCTGGTTTCCGACGACAAGAAGGATACCGGAACTATTGAGATCATTGCTCCGCTCTCTGGCGAGATCGTCAATATCGAAGACGTGCCGGATGTCGTTTTTGCGGAAAAAATCGTTGGTGATGGTATTGCTATCAAACCAACGGGTAACAAAATGGTCGCGCCAGTAGACGGCACCATTGGTAAAATCTTTGAAACCAACCACGCATTCTCTATCGAATCTGATAGCGGCGTTGAACTGTTCGTCCACTTCGGTATCGACACCGTTGAACTGAAAGGCGAAGGCTTCAAGCGTATTGCTGAAGAAGGTCAGCGCGTGAAAGTTGGCGATACTGTCATTGAATTTGATCTGCCGCTGCTGGAAGAGAAAGCCAAGTCTACCCTGACTCCGGTTGTTATCTCCAACATGGACGAAATCAAAGAACTGATCAAACTGTCCGGTAGCGTAACCGTGGGTGAAACCCCGGTTATCCGCATCAAGAAGTAATTCTTGCCGCAGTGAAAAATGGCGCCCATCGGCGCCATTTTTTTATGCTTCCGCCAGCGGCGGCAAAATCAATTCATCGCTCTCATGCTGCTGGGTGTAGCGCATCACTTCCAGTACGCGCAACCCCGCTCGGTGCACTGCATCGGTTAACGCCTTCCCTTTCAGCAAGCCACTGATGAGCTGAGCACAAAACAGGTCGCCAGTCCCTTTCAGGTCGGTTTTTACCCGTGAATGGGAAATGACATTCACGCTGTCGGCAGTGACCACCACAACCTGCATCTCCTGATTTTCTTCATTACCGGAGGCGCTGGTAACCACCACCCATTTTAATGTGTCTGAAAGCAGACTTTTTGCGGCAGCAATGGCACTGTCGAGATCGCGGCAATTTTTACCGGTCAGGATTTCCAACTCAAAGATATTGGGGGTAATTCCCTGCGCCAGCGGCAGTAAATATTGTCGATACGCTTCGGGAAGGTCAGGTTTGACATAAATTCCGCTATCAATATCGCCAATCACCGGATCGACCATGATCAATAGGTCAGGATGGTCTTTGCGTAGCGCAGTCAGCCACTCGGCAAGGATTTTGATTTGCGATGCCGTTCCCATATAGCCCGTGGTTACAGCACGAAGTTGGCGCAGCGCATCACGCTCCTGAAGCGCACGCAAATAGCCGCTAAACCATTCGTCCGGAATCGCACCACCGTAGAAAGTGTCATAATGCGGCGTATTGCTCAGCAATACCGTCGGCACGGCAAAGACATTCAGGCCGTTCTGTTTGATAGCAGGCACGGCAATGCTGTTGCCCACGCTGCCGTAAACCACCTGCGACTGCACGGCGACGATATCCGCCTGCAGTGCCCTACTCTTATCGTTAAACAACAACAAACTACTCATTTAATTTTTTCTCCTTGCCGATGATCCTCATCGTAATCCAACCGAAACTTTACCTGATTCTGGCAGTCAAATCGGCTATCACAAAACAAGGATAAGGTAATTCAATGAAGAAAATCATTTGTCTGGTCATTACACTACTAATGACACTCCCCGTTTACGCGAAGTTAACTGCCCATGAAGAAGCCCGCATCAACGCCATGCTGGAGGGATTAGCACAGAAAAAGGATTTGATATTTGTGCGCAACGGTGATGAACATACCTGCTATGAAGCGGTTTCTCATCTGCGTCTGAAGCTCGGCAATACCCGTAACCGCATTGACACTGCCGAGCAGTTTATTGATAAGGTTGCTTCGTCGTCATCGATTACTGGGAAGCCGTATATTGTGAAGATCCCCGGTAAGAGCGATGAGAACGCACAGCCTTTTTTACATGCGTTAATTGCGCAGACGGATAAAACGGTGCCTGCGGAAGGAAATTAATCCGCTTTGGGAAGGCATTTACAGGAGGTAACATGAAAAAACGCTTTATTTATCACGATGAAAAATCGAATAAATTTTGGTGGATAGATTACGAAGGGGATAGTTTAGCTGTCAACTATGGCAAGGTAGGTAGTATTGGTAAATTCCAGACAAAAGAGTTCGATAATGAAGAACAGTGTCTGAAAGAAGCCAGTAAATTGATTGCCGCAAAAATGAAGAAAGGCTATCAAGAAGATCCAAAGTTTAACTTCATGGATCGCTACTATTTTGATGATGAAGAAATTGGGTTACATGTTAAAACGTCACACCCAAACTTCCAGTGCCATTTTACTGATCCACTTTATATGTGTTGCTGGGATGAAGAATCTCCTTTTGGCAGCGATGAAGGTGCTGATGCTCTAAACGTTCTTGAAAATAGCCTCCGTAAAGAGCCGGATCTGGACTGTGCTGATTTCCCTCAAATGTTAATTGAAACTATGTGGGGTATGAAATACATCGCTATGGACAGTATTCTTGAAGAGGATGTTCGTGCGCAATTACTAGTCGATGAAATGAGCACTATCCAGAGCAATATGATTACCTACGCAACTGCATTCGGTCAGATTAAAGTCATGGGTAAAATCTCCCATAAACTTAAAAAGATGGGACTCAATGCACTAGCGCGTCATCAGCTTACCGCAAAAATTCTTCAATGGGGTGACGGTCAGGACTCACCAATACTTCAAAAAATGATTGATGACCTTACGGCGTTTCCTCACGAAAATTAAATACTGCATTTGTCGGCAGCAACAACTGTTAAAAAAGTGCGCTTTGTTTATGCCGGATGCGGCGTAAACGCCTTATCCGGCCTACAAA
>OLQM01002623.1_pt1 | contig 17198 bp, 13 predicted proteins | sample 1673161 | NCBI WGS metagenome assembly OLQM01 (sample SAMEA3136761, study PRJEB25190) | human gut metagenome | reverse complement strand
ACCAAATGTTGGAAACTCATGGTATAGATATTAAAGGTAAGACTGTTGCTATCTCCGGTTTCGGAAACGTCGCTTGGGGAGCTGCCACAAAGGCTACCGAACTGGGTGCAAAAGTCGTCACGATCTCCGGCCCGGACGGCTATATCTATGATCCGGACGGCATTTCCGAAAAAAAGATCGATTATATGCTGGAACTGCGTAACTCAGGTAATGATATTGTAGCTCCTTACGCCGAAGAATTCCCCGGTTCGACCTTCTATCCCGGCAAGAAACCCTGGGAACAGAAAGTGGATATCGCACTGCCTTGTGCCACCCAGAACGAACTGGACGCAGACGATGCACGCAAGCTGATCGAGAACAAGACATCATGCGTAGCCGAAGTATCCAACATGGGATGTACAGCTGAAGCTGTCGACCTGTTCATCGAGCATAAACAACTTTTTGCACCGGGCAAGGCTGTCAACGCTGGCGGTGTCGCCACTTCCGGCCTGGAAATGACTCAGAACGCCATGCATATTTCGTGGACAGCTGCCGAAGTCGATGACAAATTGCATCAGATCATGAGCGCTATCCACCAACAATGTGTCGAACATGGAACAGAGGATCAATATATCAACTATGTGAAAGGTGCGAACATTGCAGGCTTCATGAAAGTGGCCAAAGCAATGATGGCGCAAGGTATCGTATAGATCGATGTGTATTCAATATACATAGAGAAGTGTGTCTATGAGAAGGGGGATGCCTGTAATTGCAGGCATCCTTTTTTGTATCAATGAACTTTACCCGGATTCTTCGCGATAAAGTCCTTCCATCCGGTATATTTCTTTTCCTGTATCGGATTATTCGTCTGGAAATAATGGCAAACGGCAGCTGCCAATCCATCTGTCGCATCCAATTGCGGCAACATGGATGCTTCCGGAATATGCAGGTAGCGCTGTAACATCCCGGCCACTTGTTCTTTTGCAGCATTCCCATTTCCGGTAATGGACATCTTGATCTTTAGCGGGGCATATTCAAATATCGGGATATCCCGTTCAAGTGCGGCAGCCATAGCGACTCCCTGTGCACGCCCCAATTTCAACATACTCTGTACGTTCTTCCCGAAAAACGGAGCTTCAATGGCCAGTTCGTCCGGATGATACTGATCGATAAGTCCCAAGACCCGCTCAAAAATCTTACGGAGCCGCAAATAATGATCCTCGTATTTATTCAATTGGAGTATCCCCATAGCTTCCAGTTTGGGTTTGTTTCCTTCAATCGTCAGCACTCCGTAACCCATCACAATCGTCCCAGGATCAATGCCCAATATGACACGGTCTTTCGTCATTTCTCCCAATCTATCTCTTCCAGTAAAGTACTAAAGCCGGCAATCTTATGACCGAAACGAGCAACCAATGCGCGGTGAAGGTTATTTCCTTCATTCTGCAACCAGAAATTCAACGTATCGACATTCTTAACATGAAACTGGACGGAGAAACTGATGCCTTCTCCTTCTTCAGCCTGCATCACACGTCGCAGGCATGGCCGCTGTAGGAAACCGCTCTCCACGGCTTTCGGGATATACTGTTTTTTCAGATAATCCAAACTTTCATCCAGAATATCTTTTTCTATATGGAACGTTGTATTATAAACAATCATCTTATTTTTTATAAAAAATCTATGGCAAAGATAGTGGTTATATCAGGAAAAGCCCTATATTTGCGCTTGAAAATAAGTCATACGGGGCATTAGCTCATCTGGCTAGAGCGTCAGACTGGCAGTCTGAAGGTGATCGGTTCGAGTCCGATATGCTCCACAACCTTATGGTAAATAACAAAAAAGGCATTCATTTCTGAATGCCTTTTTTGTTATTTCTATCTTATTTCTTCGCAGTTGCCAACTCCGTTTCAATCGGATCGTCGTACTGTTCCTGCAATTTATTCAGTTCGGTTTTCAGACTGTCGATCAAGGCTTCATTGCCCGGTTCATTATAGATATTATGCATTTCCATCGGATCGTTTTGCAGATCATAAAGTTCCCACACATCGATATCATTATAGAAATGGATTAATTTATAGCGGTCGGTACGAACACCACAATGACGTTTTACTGCGTGTTCCGCCGGATACTCGTAAAAATGATAATATAAAGAAGTACGCCAATCTTTCGGCTTTTCACCTTTCAACAAAGGCAAATAAGAATCACCCTGGATATCTTCGGGAACAGGGACGCCCGCCACTTGAAGGAAAGTCGCTGCATGGTCGATATTCTGGACCATTTCGGGGATGTCGCCTTTAACACCGCCGGGAAAACGAACCAACATCGGTGTACGGAAAGATTCTTCATACATGAAACGTTTGTCGAACCAGCCATGTTCTCCCATATAGAATCCCTGGTCGGAAGTATAAACGATAATAGTATTTTCCAATAAACCGCTTTTCTCCATATAATCCAACACACGCCCCACATTACGGTCTACGGAATGGATCACACGCATATAATCGTGCATGTACTGTTGGTATTTCCATTCAGCCAACGCCTTCCCCGTCAACTTCTGTTCCTTGAATTTCTTAATAATAGGATCATAATGTTTGTCCCAAGCTGCCTTTTGAGCCGGAGTCATCCGGTTATATAAATTACGGCCATTTTCTTCAAGGCCGGTAGTCGTATGGATCTCATTTTCCTTATCTGCCATCTTCAAGTCATAGACGAGATCCATATCCTTGATAATATTCATTTCCTGTTCGGATGCGGCAATACGCCCTTCATATTTGTCATAAAATGTTTCGGGAACCGGGTAAACGACATCTTCATACAAATCCAAATCACAGGTATCCGGCATCCAGGTACGATGGGGCGCTTTGTGGTGGAGCAAGAGACAGAAAGGTTTATTCTTATCACGTTTGTTATCCAGCCAGTCCAAAGCTAAATCCGTCGTGATGTTCGTAGCATAGCCTTCGATCTGCTTTTTCTCTCCGTTATCGATAAAGTACGGATTATAATAATCCCCCTGTCCGATCAAGATATTCCAGTAATCGAAACCGGTAGGATCGGATGTCAGATGCCATTTCCCTACAACTGCAGTCTGATAGCCGGCTTGTTGCAACAACTTCGGGAATGTCTGCTGGCTGCCGTCAAAACGTTTCGTATTGTCGGTAAAGCCATTCTTATGGCTATGCTTGCCCGTCAGCAAACAGGCACGACTGGGACCGCTTAAAGAGTTGGCGACGAAACTGTTCGTAAACCGTACGCCTTCATTAGCAATCCGGTCGATATTCGGAGTTTCGATAAAACGATGATCGTAAGCACTAACTGTCTGATAAGAATGATCATCGCACATGATATAGAGAATATTCATAGGCTTCTCCGACACCCCTTTTTTGTCCTTTTGGACACAGGCAGGAAGAGTTACGGCTACCAAACCTGTCAAAAGAAATAGTTGATTAGTTTTCATGATACATTATGTTTTTTGTCTGGATTTGGCAAAATTAAACAGAGCGAACGGAATAATCACTATCCGGACTAAAAAATATATAAAAAAGTCCCGAAACTTTATTCCGGAACTTTCCTTTACCTCTTACCTTTCTTATTTGTCATAATACGGCAATTTGTACGGATTTCTGTATTCGTACCAGTACAAACGATGTGATTCGGCTTCCCTATCGCCATTAAAGCTCAACGTTGCCGGATCCCAATGAACAGGACGTCCCAGTTCACGGGCAATGTTTTGCAAGCAGCAAAGCGTATTCGTACTACAACCGACTTCAACCGGAGCAATCGGATTCCGGCGTGAGCGAACGCAATCGATAAAGTTCTGCATATGCGGAGAGCTTACTTCATATTCTCCCTTCCCGACTTTCTTTTCCTCTTTCGGCAACAAGGAAGGATCGGAACATTCGATATAACCGCGAGCGACTTTCAACCACCCCTTATCGCCGATAAACTTGATACCTTGCGCGTTGGCATTATCTTCACGATAAGGTTGTTCGGTCATCACGATACCATTAGCATATTTCATCGTCGCATATTCTGTGCCTTCATATCCTTTCGGGATAAACTCTACTGGACCGGAGCCGTCCATACCGATGGCCGCCTGTGCAATATCGAACATATGAGCCCCCCAATCGGCTGTATATCCGTTTCCGGTTTCCTGATACCAGCGCCATGCCCCCCACAACTTCTCGTTCTGTTCGGGTTCAAGAGAGATAGGAGGACAAAGATCAGGATGATAATGAATCTTCGGATCGTTCAACGGTCCCATCCACTGATTGAAATTCAGATTACCGGGGACATCCATTTCCGGCAAGTCCAATGGCTTGGGGGGTTCGCCGACACGGGCGTATATCTTTTCGATATGGCCGATCTTACCGGCACGAACCAACGCAATCGCATCCTGAAACTCCTTACTCGAACGCTGCTGGCTACCGATCTGAAAAACCGATTATTATCGCGTACGGCACGAGCAACAGCCAGACCTTCCGTAATCGTATAAGCCAACGGCTTCTGGCAATAAACATCCTTACCGCTCTGACAAGCATGGATAGCAACCAATGCATGCCAGTGGTCAGGTGTTGCCACTTCAATCACGTCGATATCCTTACGGTCCAGCACATCTTCATAAAATTCATACATATCGCAACGGGGAGCTACATTCAGAGACTTCTGCCAAGCCTCGACACGACGTTTGAAACGTTCACGTTTCAAGGAATCCACGTCACAACAGGCAGCGACCTGCACCCCAGGACAAGTAGAGAAACTCTTAAAATCGGATAAACCTTGTTGCCCTAATCCGACAAACCCTAAAACGACACGATCACTCGGTGCGATACGCACCCCATTTACAGCCCAGCTGGGCAGGATAGTCAAACTTGCCAATCCAAGAGCGGAAAGGCCGAGAAACTCTCGACGGGTTACACCCTTCTTAGTGTTTTCTTTCATGGTAATTCAAAATATATTGGACTAAAAAATTATTCGGACAAATATAGGTATTAAATATCAAAACAACACATCTATCCCATCTAATTTGAATGAATAGGGCCTCTTTTGGAAATCATTCTTGCGGGTAATATTTTTTAACATTCTATTTGATAGCAAATTTCCTGATTAAGGTATCAAAATGACAATAGAGGAAAGAAGGTAGAAAAAAGGGTTCTTTTGGTGTGATTGCCCTATAGAAAAGATGTCGTTTATTAAAAAAATTATGGCTTTCCATTTCATAATTATGAATCAGGAAAGCCATAACGATATATCAAAATACGTTTGTATCAGAAAGCGTAGCCGAAACCGACGTTCAGGTAAATCGGATACATGGCGAAAGTAATTGTATCGAAATCTTTCTGAAAGATATCATTCAATCCCCAAGTCAGGTCTGCATAGACATTCAAATGCTTAAAAGCACGCCATTCGGCACCTAACTGCGCACCCCATTGGAAGCGGCGAAGGTTTTTCGAGAAGTCATAAGGGGCATTTTTTCCATCGGCAAAAACGACCTTATTACCGGTAGGATCACCTTCGCGCAAATAACCATCATACACGTTTCCGGAAAAATCACCCTCCAACATATAGGCAAAATACGGTCCCAGATTCATACTGAAGCGACGATTAAACTGATGAGTAGCCAAAACCGGAAAAGACAGATATGTATTCTTTACATTAGTCTTCACATATCCAGTCCAATTTCCTTTTATGCGTTCACCCCCTTCACCGATGATTTCCATTCCATAATTTTTCACATTGGCATTCGTTTTCATCCCTTTGCTATCCAAACGAATACCGATTCTCATTCCCCATTTTTTTTCTTGATCGAACCACTTTGTCACATTCCCCTCTATCGCAACAGCCATAGTAGGATTATACCCCGTTATATCACGAATCTCAACGGGCAATGGTATCGGAGCCGTTCCCCCTATGTTAAAGCCGGCTTTTACCTCATACTCCAAACCGATCAATGCAGAATTGATAATTCCCTTATTCCGGTCTTCTTGTCCAAAAACCGAAAACGTTACCAGCAGCAAGGCCAGTACACAAATTGATACAATATTCTTTCTCATCACAATAATCTTTTTTAATCTGCTGCATGAATCAGTTCCACTTCATCGATATGCAATGTACTGCCGACAGCACCTCTGAAATAATCCCCTTCAATACTGGAAGAAAAGACAATAGCCACATTATATTTACCAGCTTTCAGTTTATCTTTATCTACAGTTTTTCCAGTCTTTGTCACAAATGGCAAATAAAACTCCGTCCACTCATCCGTTTCCTTCCGGTCTTTCTCATCAATGCGAGCTATGGATATCAAATTAGGATGATCAAAACGGTTCGTTGCATCCAATGTTTTTGTCTTTTCATCTGTCTCGTAAAAGATTGCATAAATATCCCACGTATCCTTTTTATCTTTTACAATATTTCCATTCTCATCTTTATAAACTTCACCTGCCTTATACTTATAATACCCCTTCAAGTAGGTCGGTATATGCTCGAACGGAACTCCGAACATTGTTGCTTTCAATGGGTCGGTCAATGCGTTCCCTACACTAAACGTACCCATAAAAAGATTACCGGCAGCAATAGGCATACCCAACTTCGAACCGAAATCCCCTGTCGACTTTGTTTCCAACTTTACGCATTTGCCCATTTTTCCTTCCGCATAAGAAGAAGTCGGAAATGATGCCGGATCTTCCGTACCTGCACCAGTCAAAGCAAAACCGGTATTTCCACTGGCCCAATCCATTACCCATTTTCCCTCAGAATCATTCTCATAGAAAATATTATAAACATATTTCAAAAGCGAACTCTTGTAATCCTTTACATTCTCAAAATGATATTCCGAGCTAATTCCGGCAATAATATAAGTAACTTGATATTCTTTCTTCCAATTTCCATCTTCAGAAGTTACCGTATAAAATTGCGGAGTCGTAAAGTCACGTTCGGTCCCGCTGGCCGGAGAAATGGTTGCACCGGGAGTCAATGTAAATTCAGGTGCCTGATGTGTCAAATCGGCATCGGCCGTTACCATCAATACTACCTTATTATTTTCTATAATTGGATCACGTTTCAAGATATCTCCCGGCACTGTACAAGTCAATATATCCGCTTCTGCATTCAACGCTTCGTCACGAATACACGAAACCAGCGTAATTCCCAGCAAAAGGCATACAATAAAATAAGTTACTCTAATCATCTTATGTCTGTTTTACAAATAATAGGTTTTCCTTAAAAAGCAAACCGGATACAAAAATACGCTCCTTTTCCCAAAAAGCCACCGTATTTATATTTTTATCACAGTTTTTATTGTATCGCTCACCTATTATTTATACATTTGGCTCAACAACTTATAATATCTAATTCATAAGACCATGACAACACGCAGAGATTTTATCCGGCAAGCGACCTTATTAGGAGCCGGACTTTCCATGAGTCCATTCTTTATCAACGCGACTCCTGGAAGTGTAGGAGCGAACGACAAAATACGCGTCGGACTAATTGGCTGTAAAGGAATGGGATTTTCAGACCTACAAGCCTTCCTCCGGAATCCGGAAGTCGAGTGTATCGCATTATGCGACATCGACGACGAAGTTCTCAACAGTCGCGCGGCTGAAACTCAAAAAATCACAGGCAAGAAAGTTAAAAACCTATATAAAGACTGGCGGAAACTGATCGATAACAAAGATATCGACGTTGTCATTGTCGGTACACCCGACCATTGGCACTGCCTGCAGATGGTAGCCGCCTGTGAAGCCGGTAAGGATGTTTATTGCGAAAAGCCGTTAGGCAACAGCATTGAAGAATGTAACATTATGGTTCGCGCCGCCGAGAAATACAACCGGGTTGTACAGGTAGGACAATGGCAACGCAGTGATCCGCACTGGCAGGATGCCATGGCATTCGTACACAGCGGGCAATTAGGCAAGATACGTACCGTCCGCGTGTTCTCGTATCAAGGTTGGTGTCCTTCCATCCCGGTCAAACCGGACGAACCCGTTCCCGCAGGAATCGACTATGACATGTGGCTGGGTCCGGCTCCCAAACGTCCGTTCAACCGTAACCGTTTCCATTTCACCTTCCGCTGGTTTTGGGATTATGCCGGCGGACTGATGACTGATTGGGGTGTGCATCTACTCGACTATGCACTATATGGAATGAACGTTACAGCCCCCAACTCTATCATGGCTTCGGGAGGCAAATTCGGATATCCGGATGACGCCTGCGAAACACCGGACTTGCTTCAAACAATTTATACATTCGATGACTTCACCGTCATGTGGGATCATGCAATCGGTATCGACGACGGAGCTTACGGGCGCAATCACGGCCTGGGATTTGTCGGAGAAAACGGAACACTGGTTGTCGATCGCAGTGGCTGGGAAGTAATCCCCGAAAAGGTAAGCGGCAAAGCCCGCATGGAAGCGGTTCCATTGAAGAAAGCATATGGTGAAGGCGGTTTGAACCTGCATGTCAAGAACCATCTGGAATGTATCAAATCGCGCAACCGCAACTGTAATGCCAGTATCGAAATCGGCGCCCATATCGCCAAGTTCTCCCAATTAGGCAACATCGCCTACCGTACCGGCAAGAAACTGACTTGGGACGGAAAGAGTTTCCATGACGCAGAAGCAGACAAATATTTATGCAAGGAATACAGGACACCTTGGGAGTTACCGAAGATTTAAACCAAAAGGGGTTGTGTCAAATACAGGCACAACCTTTTTTATACAATAACTTGCTCACGTAATGGATTATCTATACTTTTGCTTGAACGAAAAATCAGAATAGGAACAGATTATGAAGATAACAATAGAAAACGGGAAAGAAACAGTCATCAATCTTTCCGGACAATTGGATACGTTAACCTCCGTCGATCTTGAAAAAGAGATCGCTCCCATCCTGCAGGGGGAAGCGCAAACGGTAGTGCTCGACGGTGCGGAACTGACCTACATCAGCAGTGCCGGACTCCGCCTGCTCCTTACACTGCAAAAAGGGATGAAGAACAAAGGAGGCTCTTTCCGGCTGAAGAATATTCAGAATGAGATTATGGAAATCCTGAATATCACCGGATTCTCTCACATCCTCACGATCGAATAACAAGTATCTTTATTCCGGCAGATGACAAATACGCTACATATAAAGAATGAGCTGAAACAGCTAACCCGTCTATACGCGTTTCTGGACCAGCAAGCCGGTACTTATGAACTGGGAGAACTACAGTCGATGCAAATCAAACTGGCACTCGAAGAAGCCGTGACCAACGTCATCCAGTATGCCTATCCCGACAAAAAAGACCAGGACATCCGTATCGACATGAGCTACGAGAACAAACGGCTGACAATCGTCATAACCGATACCGGCATCAGTTTCAACCCTCTCGAAAGACAGGAGCCGGACCTTACTCTCTCATTGGAAGAACGCCCGACAGGCGGCCTCGGAATTTATCTGGTCAAGCAACTGATGACGGAAGTCAGCTATAGTCGTTCAGCCGGGAAAAATATACTCACAATGGCAAAAGACATTTGTTGATATGGCAGACTTCGACATTAGAGATATAGCAGCGCTCAAAGTAAAGCTGCAAATCATAGAGAAGCTCGTATTGGCCGACTGGATCTTGATTATCCTGTCGATGTATTACGACTGGGGAGGATGGATCACCTGCCTGATCGTTATTCAAATCATCCTGTATATCTACAAATCGAAACTGCGCAAACAACTGAAACAGAAAGAGTATCTCGCCAAAGTGGTAGAAGAGCGAACAATCGAACTCCGTATCCAGCGCGACCAAGTGCTGAATGAATCCAAGAAACTATCCGACGCCCTCGACGCTCTGGCGAAAGCACAGGACGAACTGGTCCGCAAGGAAAAACTGGCTACTGTCGGACAATTGACGCAAGGGTTGGTCGACCGCATCCTGAACCCGATCAACTACATCAACAACTTTGCCGGCCTTTCCGCCAATCTGATCAAAGACTTGAAAGAAAACATTACGGACCAGCAGGCGATCATGTCAAAAGAGAACTACGCCGACAGCATCGAGATTCTCGATATGATCAACAGCAACTTGCAGAAGATAAACGAACACGGCTGCAACACTGTCCGGATCGTCAAAGCAATGGAAGAATTGTTAAAAGACCGTCACGGCGACGTCACTCCAACGGACATCTGCAACCTCTGCAAAGTGAACGTAGACGTGATCCGCAAGCAGTTCAAAGAAGACATTGAGAATAAGCAGATACAGATAGAACTCGACTGTCCGGCAGAACCCACGACCGCAGAGATCAACATTGAGCAGATGAACAAAGTGATGCTCAACCTACTCAAGAACAGCCTTTACGCATTGCTGAAAAAGTTACAGAAAAAGGACTTCACGCCAATCATCAACATACACGTAGAAAAGAGACTGAACGGGACAATTTTTCTCAGCATCCGCGATAACGGCATCGGCATCGAGGACAACATCAAAGCCAAGATATTCGAACCGTTCTTCACCACGAAGCCCACTGCCGAGGCTGCGGGTGTCGGTTTGTACCTCTGTCGTGAAGTCATCCTGAACCACCAAGGGTCCATCATCGTAAAAAGTGAAAAGGATAACTTTACCGAGTTTATGATTACGATTCCTATTTATCAAAAAAGCAACAACAATGAATGAGGACAGTATGAAAGAGTTAGAACGTCTGAGAAAACAGATCAGCCAACAGGAAAAGATGGCTTCACTCGGACTGTTGAGCGCAGGTATCGCACATGAGATACAGAACCCGCTCAACTTCGTGATCAACTTCAGCAAACTATCATGTAAGTTGCTGCAAGATATGGAAGACGTATTGGACGAACTGGAAAGCAAGCTCTCTGCCGAGGTGGACGAGGAGATTAGGGAAATCATGGACGACCTCAAAAGCAACATGTGCAAGATCGAGGAAAACGGCAACCGGGCATCAAGTATCGTCCGAGGCATCCTGCTCTATTCCCGCGGCAAAGACGATGAATATATAGCGACCGACCTCTGCCAGCTGACAAAAGAATATGTATGGCTTTCCTACCATGCTGTCCGCGCCAATAACAAGAGCTTCAATGTTACCATCATAGAAGAATACGACAATACACTCCCGTTGGTCAAAGTAATCCCGCAGGACTTCAGCCGCGCTGTTCTCAACCTGATGAACAACGCCTGTTATGCTGTCTTCAGCAAATCCAAAGGTGTCGCTGAAAATCCTTATAGTCCGACCATCAAGGTAAGACTGGCAAAAGACAGCGACCGGGTACGGTTGGTTATCGAAGACAACGGCCCGGGAATCACGAAGGAGGTCAAAGAGAAACTTTATACGCCGTTCTTCACCACCAAACCGGTCGGAGAAGGAACCGGTCTCGGCCTCTCTATCACCAAGTCGATCATCGAACAAAAACATAACGGAACGATCGAGATGGAATCGGAGCCGAACGAATTCACCCGTTTCACAATCACCATTCCGATTAAATAATCAGAGAAACAACGCTACTATGGCTATAAAAATATTAAGTGTAGACGACGAACTTGACCTGGAAATATTGCTGACTCAATATTTCCGGCGCAAAATAAAGAAAGGTGAATACGAATTCCATTTCGCCCACAACGGACTGGAAGCACTCCAAATGCTGCTTGCCATGCCGGACTTCGACGTGATCCTGAGCGATATCAACATGCCGGAAATGGACGGACTTACGTTACTCACAAAGATTAACGAGATGCGTAACCCTGCGCTAAAATGCATTATGGTATCGGCCTACGGCGATATGGAGAATATTCGTAGTGCCATGAATCAGGGAGCCTTCGACTTCACGACCAAGCCAATCAATCTCGAAGACCTCGAACGAACCATTGAAAAGGCAGCCGAGCAGATCGCTTTCATCAAGCAGGCACAAAGGGAACACACACAATTGGAATCCATCCAGAACGACCTGCATGTCGCCCAGGAAATCCAGCAAACAATCCTGCCCAAGACATTCCCTCCGTTTCCGGAGTTGAAATCGTTCGACTTGTATGCCTATATGAACGCAGCCAAATATGTAGGAGGGGATTTTTATGATTTCTTCCGCATCGACCAGGACCGCTTGGGCTTCGTCATTGCCGATGTGTCGGGCAAAGGTGTTCCCGCCGCAATCTTCATGGCTATCAGCCGGACTGTGATACGTGCCATCGCACTGACCGAAAACTCGGCTTCCATGTGTATGCAACGTTCCAACAACATTCTCTGCCAAGAAAGCGTAAACGACATGTTCGTGACCGTATTCTACGGTATCCTGAATATCCATACAGGCACCGTCACCTACAGTAATGCAGGGCACAACCCGCCTATCCTGATGAAAAAAGACGGTTCCGTTTCCAAAGTACCGTCCACTGGCGACATGATATTGGGGGCGATCAACGATGCCAGTTATCACGAAAAGGAACTGAAGATGTCACCCGGCGACAATCTCTTTCTCTATACCGATGGAGTAACAGAAGCGATGAATACGAAGCATGAATTATACAGCGAACAACGGCTGCTCGAAAACTGCCGGACACTTGCCGGAAAGAACCCGAAAGAGGTTGTGGAAAAGATAACCGAGACGGTTGGCGAATTTGTCGTCGGTGCTGTCCAATCGGACGATATTACATTGCTTTCGATCAGTTACAAAGGGTGACGAAAATGAATTGACCAAATTAAACGCACGAGTTACCAACTCATGAAAATGGATTCCCCCAAAAAATAAATATCCCAGCCTCCAATAGGAAGCCGGGATACTTATCTTTTTTATGTATAGAAATCTTGCTTACTTCAGCAAAGCATCGCGGATTCCCATGATCTCGGCATTAGCAGCACGAGCGCTCTGGATAGAAGCGACTTTTTCTTTCAGCGGAGCAATCGTTTCGCCTAACTGTTTCAAATCAGGATAGTAAGCAGCCAAATCGGCAACCACCTCTTCCAACATGCTGACACGTTTTTCCATATTTGTTGAAAGACCGGCAGAAGTAGCATCACCTTCTACAACCAATGTCGGATTGGCAATTAAACAAGCATATTCGGCAGAAGCAGCACCTAACATTTCAACTTCGGCATCTACTTTGTTTTCAGCAGCCATCTTTTCGATGATCTTGTCTTCCTGTGCGTTCAAGAAAGCCTGCAATTGTTCTTTAGTTGCATCTTTCGGAGCCTGTTCTTTCAGGATATCCAAAACAAACGACACATTCAGGTCTGTAGCCAACTTGGCTATTACGCCTTCCACTTCGGCTGTCGGCTTACCGATCGCTTTCAATACGTTATAATCAGCCATATACATACCCAATGCACGGGCTTTCTGTGTCGGTGTGCTCAATTCAGCAGCCTTGCCAACCGGCATCATATACTTGATATCACCCACATTTACTTTTACTTCACCTGTAGAAAGACGATAAGGAATATCAGAATCCGGCATATCCTTCAACAATTGAATTGTCTCTTGTTTCAACTCCTCAGTCAACAGATCTTTCGGAGCCTTACCTGCTATAACAGCAGCTTCTTCAGTCTTTTCAGCTTCTTCGCTTGTTTTCTTGGCTCCGTTGCAGGAAGTCATTCCAAACACTAATGCTGCTACGGCGAGCATGCTTAATACACTCTTTTTCATATTGTATAATTTAATAATTTATTATTTCGAGTCTTAAAATTCGTTCCGTTTCAAGAAACGTCCCGGAAACTCTGCGAATATAGCGATAATCGACAATAATGCAAAGAAACCTATAACCAATAAATTAAATTTATAAGTAGAAATATGATATCCGGCCCAATTTTTTTCATGGCTGTAGAAAGCGGCACGTCCGAAACGGTTGTCAGGCTCCACATAAACTTGCCCGATCGCTGGGTAGATACGATGGTTCGCTTCCTTATATAGATGACGTCCTCCAGTCCCCATAACCAGGTCTTCTATTGCCATATTATGATGGGCTTTCTTCATCTTCATCAGTTGCCCGGTCCCTTCTTTCCGGCCGCGTTCCTGCTGGATTTGATCGAGATAGGCAGTGAAGTTGTGCGCCCGTTCGTGCAAAGCGGCATCCACTTTGTCCAGATATGCCAGATATCCCTCTCCCTCCATGCGGGGAGCGATACGGGCTGCACGGCTCAATACGGCCAGCTCGTTCTCGACCGTTTTCCGCTTATCGGGATCATCTTTTAGCGCAATCTGTTCTACCAAGCTGCGCACCTCCGGTAAATGAACGTTCTCGTAATATTGCGCCAGATACTTTTCTTTCTCAATCGGGAAATAAGGACGGTTATAAGCGTTGTCGCAGAACTGCTCCACCATCAACGCTTCAAAAGCCCAGCGCGAAGGGATCACCTCGCCGATCAACGGCACGATGTTCTCATCCGAAGCCCGTGTATTGAGATCGTCAAACTTGATGACCAAGCCGCAAAGCAATATCTGTGGGATCAACAGAAGCGGGATCGTGATATAGATCGCAACAACCGAGCTCATCGTCTGCGAAAGGATCAGCCCGGTCAGATTCGCCAGGAACGACGTTGCCCACAGAATACTCCACCACGTGCCGAACATCTCGCTTCCCACTCCGATAATGGTATTCCCCACCCCGATGAACAAAAGCGATTGCAGCCCCGACACAGCCAATAGATACACCATCTTGGATGTCAGATAGCTGCTCCGGCTCAACCGAAGGAAATGTTCGCGCTTCAGGATCGTCCGGTCCTTTACAATCTCCTCGGCACTGATGCTCAATCCCATAAAGGAGACAACAATGACTGACATGAAGATATAAGACACGAAATTCTTGTTGGCAAGCAACGTATATTCATCCCCGTCCATATAGCGGGTCAGAAGGGCGACGATCAGCGCAAGCAAAGGGGCTTCCAATAGCGTGATAGCCAGATATTGCTTATTCGTCAGCTTCGTACGTATATTTCTTTCCAGGAAGATCAGGAATTGTTTGAACCAGGAAGGTTTCTTCTGCTGGTTCTTCGGTAATGCTTCCTCCTCGACAGGCGAAAAAGCGGGACGGGAAGCAAGATATTCGGCATGCCATTCCTCCGGTGTGAACTTTCGGATATTCGTTTGGTTTCCAGAGTCGTCGATCTTCTTAGAGTCAATGATATTCAAAATCAATTCGGGATTCACATTACCACAGACACTGCACACGCTGATATCCGGATCAGTATACTTGGCCGCCTGCTTGAAATAGGTGATTGCCTCTATCGGGTTCCCGTCATAGATCGGATAGCCTCCTCGGTCAAGTAGCCACAGGCAGTCAAACAACTTATAGATTTCGGACGAAGGCTGATGTATGTTCACCACCACCAATTTACCCCGGTGAGTCTGTTCCTTCAGGAGCATGATTACTTTTTCGGAATCGGAAGACGACAATCCCGATGTCGGCTCGTCAAGATACAGGATAGCCGGCTCACGTATCAGTTCGAGGGCGATATTCAAACGCTTTCGCTGACCTCCACTAATCGTCTTACGAATAGGGGAACCGACTTCGAGCCCCTTTATCTCTTCCAAGTCCAACTCCTTCAAAACCTTTTCCACACGTTGCCCAATCTCCTCGTCCGTCAAACGCGCGAAACAGAGTCGTGCCGTATACAAAAGGTTCTGATAAACGGTCAACTCCTCTATCAGCAAATCATCCTGAGGAACAAAACCGATCAATTGGCGTGCATCCGGAGAGTCGAGCGGATGGCCATTCACGGTGATCATTCCCTTATCGGGACGAATATTACCGTTCATGATTCCCAACAATGTCGACTTCCCGACCCCGCTCCCGCCCATAATGGCAACAAGCTGTCCGGATTCGAGATTGAAAGAGAAGTTATGCAACCCGTTATGGCTGTTCTTAAATGTAAAATCAATATCACGTCCGGCCAGATGAATGACCTCCTTGTGTTCGTTTTTATTAAAAACAGCAAGCAGGTTACTGTAATAGACCGGCAGGAACAAAGGCCCTTTCAGCACACTGCTATGTTGCCAGGCATAAAACATATCCGACGAAAGCGGAATATCATTCATAAATACCTGCCCGTTCCCATGATAGGTGAAAATATGCTTGTCGAAGCGACGGATATAGAGCACACGGATGACCCCTTCCATCCCTTTCCGCGTGATATGGTTGACCTCCGCCTCCTCCTCTCCGCTGATCGTCAGCAAAGACAAAGAAGTTTGCCCTGTGATAAAGGCAAGCGCATCATCAAATTCTTCCTGAGGGATCGAAAAAATATCAGCTACCAGGCGGAACAGAGCCAGATGTTGATCCGCCTCCTCGCTGTTCGTATAGGCAAACTCCACGAAACGGATCAGCAAAAGCAATTGTTCTTCGGCTCTCAACTTTACTTTCATCTGTTCGCATATATTCCGAACAATCTGCTCTTTGTCCAGTACAAAGAGCGAATCGTCATACATATCGCGCAATGCGTTGTAAAGTTCAATATACTCTTTATGGGAACGTACCCCGAAGTGGCTGGAGAGATAAGAATGAACGGCACGACTTGCCTGCTCCCTTTCAATCCGCACGGAGGAAGCGAAAATAGCAAATAGATTTAATAAACCGTTTAATATGGTCTCATTCATTTATTTTGTCTGTGTAAGATAAATTGCCTGCAAAGATAGTAAAGATTCGAAGGAAAAAACAAAGAATATCAGAAACGTAAACAGCCAAAGTTATACATGATACCTTACCGGCACTACCTGGAACATCTCTCAGGCAAGCGACCGACTAACCCATTTCATGCCATCAACTAAGTCAAAACACCCCAAGAACTAAATCAGAACATATAGTAAAGTATCTATTGGTAGTTACTACCTGTTGCTTATACGTAGTACTATCTATCATCAATTAGTAGTTACTACATATTCGCGATAGATAGTAACTACATATAAATAATATGCAGTATGTTTTGAATTAGTTTACTATGACTTCCGAAATAGTTTATGGCATGTTCCGGACCAGTTACTCTTTTAGAACAGACAGATTCCGAGCAAAGTAGCAGAAGACCAAAGGTTTCGGATCATAAGGAATATATACAATAATGTATAGAGAATTTTAAATGTCAGAAAACATTTTATCAATAGTTATTTTTACGGCTTGGGTTACTCTCTCTGAACTGCGCCCTAAAGCCTCACAGATAAAAAAGGTATTGACACCTGATCTCTTTAAGACTGTCCATAACGCTTTAACCAAATTGTATTCATATCAGAAAAAGAAATATCCAAATGCTTGTTGAATTTTATAAGAG
>OLQM01002617.1_pt1 | contig 17252 bp, 13 predicted proteins | sample 1673161 | NCBI WGS metagenome assembly OLQM01 (sample SAMEA3136761, study PRJEB25190) | human gut metagenome | reverse complement strand
AATTGCACATATTAAAGGATTTTTGGCTAAACAAGGTTTAGAAGGTGAGATTAAAAACTTACAATTATCTGTTGCAGATGCTATTGGTACAGGTAAGTTAGATGCGACTACAGACCATATTTCAACTTCCGTTGTCCCTGCGGTAAATGGAACTAATATGGTATTTACAAGAGGGGCTCATACTGGCTGTAAATCTCTTTTTGTCCTAAAAGATTCAGATATTAAAAAGACAAGTGATTTAATTGGAAAAGAAGTTGCAATCCACGACGGAATTGGAGCATCTGACCACAATATAGCTTTAAGATTTTTATCAAGGGATAAGGTTGACTATTCAAAAGTTAAATTTAAAAATGTAGAAACCGCAGCAACTATTCAAGCTATGCAAAACGGAGAAATTCATGCTGCGATGTTTTCAGATCAATTTGCACAAAAATTTGTTGATCAAGGCGTAATAAGACCTATTCGTTCAATAACTACTGATGATGATTTTAAAATCGAACCTTGTTGTGTGCTTATTTTGAATAAAAAGTTTGTTGAAGAAAATCCAATAACTGCTGCAAAACTTACAAAAGCCCACAAAGAGGCAAGTGATTGGATTGAAGAAAATAAAAAAGAGGCAGCTCAAGTTATAAATCAAAATAACTGGGGATCCGGAAATGTTGAATCTGATCAAAAATTTTTAGAAACTTATAATTTTAAAGTTACTGATGAAAGAACAGCAGAATCTTTGACAGATGTTTTAAAAGATTATGCAGAGTTTAAGTTGATAAAAGCAGAATCTAATTCAAAGGAAACTTTAGCGGAAATTTGGAGACCTATGAAAAAGTAGTTTGGAGCAAATATGAGTATTGATGTAAAAAATTTGACTAAGGAACAATTGAAAGAAATAGAGCAGAAACCAAAAAGCAATTTATATAAAATTTTTGACAGGATTATTATCTTTTTGTAATTTCAATAATTCTAGCATTACTGGAATTTTATTATGTTCCTAATTTTGGAGAAAATGGAATAACTGATGTTTATGGCATATTTTTGGGAGTACAACTTGCTTTATTTTTAATTTTTGGAATTTTATCATTCTTTTTAAAGAGAGTTTATTATAAAATTAGACATATAGCTCCTCTTGCTACATTTGTTTATATTTTACTTATTCTATATGATTATGCAACTTTAAAGACAAATTCACTTTTACTACCTTATTTTCCTTGGGTGGATAATATTTTAAATGCAATGTTAACTGATAGAGCTTATTTGCTAGATTGTATTAAAAATTCATTGAAGTTATTATTTACTGGTTATTTTTGGGGAGTTTTAATTGGACTTATAACTGGTATTGCTTGTGGTTATAGTAAAATTGTAAGTTATTGGATTTCTCCTTTTATGAAATTATTGGGAGCAATTCCATCTATTACTTGGATTCCTGTAATAATGGTATTCGCAAGTTCTCTTTTCAAAGGTGCTGTAATAGTAATTGCACTTGGGGTTTGGTTTTCAGTAACAATGTCTAGTTATACGGGAATTAAAAATATCGATGTAGCCTATTATGAAGCTGCTAGGACATTGGGTGCTAGTGAAAGACAGTTAATTTTAAATATAGCAATTCCATCCGCACTACCACATATCTTTCAAGGTTTAGTGATGGGTATGAGTACGGCCTGTGTATCATTGTTAGCTGCTGAAATGATAGGAGTTGAATCTGGACTCGGTTGGTATATAACTTGGCAAAGAGGCTGGGCAAAATTCTCTAATATGTATGGTGCCATAATCATAATTTGTATTATCTTTGTTATAGTAAATTTTGCTTTGGGATATATTAGAAAGAAAGTTCTTAAATGGCAAGAAGGGGTGATACAATAATGGAAAAGAGAAAATTAGAATTAAAGAATGTCACAAAGATTTTTCCAAATTTTGATAATAAGGGTATCACCGAAGTTCTTCATGATATAAATTTAACTGTCGAAGAAGGAGAGTTTGTTTGTATAGTAGGACCTTCTGGATGTGGAAAATCTACCCTGTTAAGATTAGTTTCGGGATTAATTCCTGTAACTACTGGGGAGCTTAAGTTAAATGATAAATTAATTGAAGGAACGAATGTTAATAGAGGAATGGTTTTTCAAAAGCATACTTTATTTCCGTGGTTGACACTTAGACAAAATGTAGAATTTAGTTTTAGAATGTCAGGAAAATTAAAAGAAAATAAAGAAAAAGTTGATAGATTTATCAAGATGATAGGAATGGAAGAATTTCAAAATTTCTATCCTCATCAACTTTCAGGTGGAATGGCCCAAAGGGTTGCACTCATAAGGACTATGATAACTGAGCCTGAAGTTTTCTTGCTTGACGAACCTTTGGGCGCTTTGGATGCTTTTACAAGAATGAATATTCAGCATGAACTAATAGAAATGTGGAAAAGTAATAAAAATATGATGTTTATGCTTGTAACACATGATGCTTATACGGCATCCTTTTGTGACCGGGTACTTTTTCTACAGGATGGGAATCTGGCAAAAGAAGTAAAGAAAGAGAACACTGCCGATAATTTCAGAGAAGATATATGGAAAACGCTGTGCGGTTTGGGAGGTGGAAAAGATGACCTTTTTTGATATTTCCCGAAAGATGCTGAAAGCTGGTTTTTACAAATATCGATTGTACTTTCTATGCAATTTATCTGCAACGGCATTATTCTGTTGTTTTGCAGTTATTTCCACAAACAGGACGTTTATGAATGCGTCGATTGTAAATTCATCCATATCCAATAACATTTATCTTCCATTTTTTCTGTCTGCAGTGTTTCTGGCTTTTTTTTCTTCCTGTTTCGTGTCAGGCATTTCTGGCATCAAGAAAACAGGAATACGGCGTGATGTTTTCTCTTGGCATGAGACGGAAGGAAGCGTTTGGAAACTTACTTTTTGAAAATGTGATCATATCCGTGCTGGCATTAGCAATAGCACTTGCGGCAGGAACTGTGCTGTCATTTTTATTTTTTTTCGTTATCATTTATGCAATAGATGTTCACGGAGTGCAATGGCAGTTTTGCCCGGAAGCATATAAGCTTACAGCAGTTCTATATACAGTAGTGGTGGCAGTTGCCTTTATCCTGAATGCCGGGAGACTTATGCTGGATAAAATCGGAACCCTGCTAAAAGCACAATATCGGGCAGAAAAAACAGGAAAGATCGGTACGTTCTTATGCAGACTTGCACCCAACTACATGAGGTTTCATCTGGTGGAATGGTCATTTGTCCGCAGACACAAGAAAGAATGGGGATGTAGGTATGTTTTAGCCTCTCTCATAATAGCGGTATCTGTTATGCTTACGGGGGTATGTGTGACTTTATATCCGGCTTTTCTACAGGATGCAAAAAGTTATTCTCCCTATGACATGGTGTACTCAGAAATCTATGGAATGAATCAGGTTTCAGTACAGGATGTCCTTCATATATTGGAGAAAAATGGTGTTACTGTAGAACAGGTCATTCAGCTTCCCTATATCAGAGATGATGTTTTTAATTACCTTCCTGTGACAGAAATAAACCGGGATTTTGGATGTGATTATCAGATTCAGGAAGGCGAGTTTTTGAATTTGTTTCAGTACAATCTGGAAGATGGGTATGAACATAACATACAGCCAGTATCTACTGTAACGATTTCCGGGGACAGAAAGCTGCAGTCTGTTGGAACAGATGTAAAGATACTGTTTAATCAAAATCCGACCTTTGCAGATAAAACACTGATCATCAACGATTCTGATTTCGAAAAATTAAGTGCAGATATAACAGGTAGTGCTGGTATCGCAAACTTGTTTCAGTTTCAGAATTGGGAAGATTCTTATGCGGGAGTATGTGAAGTAAAAGAATATCTGCAGGAAAGCAATCAGTTGAATGAAGATGAGCAGACATATTATGAATTGTCTTCGAAGGTGGAGAAATACCAGGATGCAAAGAAATCAGGACAATTTTTATTATTTTTGATGGCATTTGTGATAGGGCTTATGATAATGGCTGAGTTTCTGTTAATTCATTCACGTATCCAGGCAGAGAAGGAAGAAAATAGCAGGGTCGTTTGTAGTTTGCGAATGTTGGGAATGATAGACAAGGAAATGGTAAAGTGCCTATGCTATAAGAATTTTCTAAGATTTATACCGCCATTGGTTGTGGGAACAATCCTTTCTTTCCTGCCATCTTATTATCTGAATGAGAGTTATGGAATGGGGACGAATGGAATTCTGGCAGGAATCGTATTTGGAGTGATTTTGACAGTCGGAATATTCGTAGTGGTACGCAGGTATTCTGAAAAAGAAGAAAAACTTTATGAAAGCGGTTTTATAATACAAGGAAGAGGATTTTTCGAGAGGATTTTTTGATTATAGATAAGTAGAAAAAGATTCAAATCCTGTGTATAATTAAAAGATAAAGATAGAGACAACTCGGAAGTTGTAAGGAAAAGAAAATTTGAATTTTGCTTTCGATGACTAGAATGAAAATCGTTACCGTTGCGCCTGTTTTCACAAGCGTTGCGTGACATAAAAAGAATTCCATTTTAATATCAAAGTATCAAAAACAAAGGAGGTTCTTTTTATGTTGAAGGAATTAAAGAAAAACAAAATGAGTGTTGTTGCAACTGGAATTTTATTTGGTGTTATGGGGGTATTAATTATTCCTATGATAGCAGTAATTGTAAAAATATCGAATGCATTATCCCAAAAACATCCTAGGATATACAAGTATAGTATGATTGCTTTTATCGGTATGTTATTGGCAATTAGCCTATTTTGCGTTGTTATTAAACATCAGATGAGTTTTCTTGTAATAGTTGCTTGTTTAGCAATAACATTATGCGACACTATTAAAAACAGATAATAAATGGAGTACAACTATGGAAATATCAGATTTGATTAAATCAGCCAGAATTGAAAAGGGCTTAACCCAACAACAACTGGCTGATGTTGTCTTTGTTACGCGACAGACAATTTCGAAATGGGAATTGGGAAAAAGTGTTCCTGACCAAGCCTCTCTTATATTGATATACCAGTATTTGGACATCAAGGATAATGAGAAAAAACAGTTATCAAAGCTTATTTTTAATAAGCAAAATATTATATTAATTTTGATTGCAATCTTATTTTCTCCTATGGCTATTGGAGTACGTTTTATCTGTTGTAAAATTGATAAGATTGAAAATCGAAAAATTAAAGCGGTAATCAAGGTTATTGGCTTTGTTGTATTCTCATCGTATCTAGTATCTTTAAAAGAAAATGTGGCGTATTTGTTAATTGGTATATTTTCTCTGGTGTATTTGTTATATCAATTCTATTTGAGTGGATTGGAAACTAAATGATTTGTGTCAGCAAGTTTAAGGCAAGCGATAATTCATGAAATTCCAGTTTTTGAAACTGAGAAATATGAACTTGTCGGGGCCTTGTTGTATATCTCATTATGGCATATACAGCGAAGCCCCGGAACGGTCAAGACCGTTCCCTACAGCTTATTTTATATTGCGGTGCAAACATACAAATGATCTGTAGGGCGGGATGCCCTCATCCCGCCGCGGAGAAGCCTTGCTGATTGCGTCAAACCTTGCGAATTTGTTCAAATTTTGTTTACAATTTGTCTAAGAATAGCCGGTCGAAACTGCGTGAAATTTATCCGCATCACCAAAAATGAGTTAAGCGCTTTGTACAGTATTGACAAATGTGTGCCAAAAGGTTTATTGTAATAGCAATTCATCAGCCAAATGCAATGAACAGGAAATGACCTATCCGTATCACCGCTTACAGAAAGCCGTCGGTTGTGCAAGACGGCAGCAAGGCGCGGTCTGGCCCTCACCTGCGAGCAGCTTGGGGGAAAGCGGGCAGAACCGCCCGCTGTGTAGTTCAAGCCGGGAACCCTCCGTTAATGGGGTGCGCAGTCCGGCACAGTGCGGTGTGGGGCTGCGGGTGAGCGGTCGGCATTGAGCCGGCAAAGCAAAGTGGTAACGCGGAAGTAAAAGTTGCAATGGTGCAGCGCATGATTGCAGTGTATGCCTTCGTCTTTGCGTTGGTCCAAATGGGCCAACAAAGAAAGACGAAGGCTTTTTTGTTTACCGCATTTGGCTGGATGGAGTGGAAAATTTTTATTATTAACGGAGAGAAGGATTATCATGAACACACTCGTCATCGTGTTGATCGCTGCTGTGGTTCTTGTCTGTGCTTATGCGTTTTATGGACGCTGGGTGGCAAAAACCTGGGGCATTAACCCGAACGCACAGACCCCCGCTGTTAAGTTTAACGATGGTAAGGATTACGTTCCCACCAACGGCTGGACCGTTTTCAGCCATCAGTTTTCTTCCATTGCCGGTGCAGGCCCTGTTACCGGTGCAATCCAGGCTGCAGCCTTCGGCTGGCTGCCGGTTCTGCTGTGGGTGCTCATCGGCGGCGTTTTCTTTGGCGCTATTACCGACTTCGGCGCTTTGTATGCTTCCGTTAAGAACGACGGCAAGTCCATGGGTATGCTGATCGAAAAGTACATCGGCAAGCTGGGCCGCAAGCTGTTCCTGCTGTTCTGCTGGCTGTTCTGCGGCATCGTTATTGCAGCTTTTGCTGATATGGTTGCCGGTACTTTTAACGCTTACACCACGGTTGACGGCGTTACCAGCCTGGCTGATGCAGCTACCACCAACGGCGCAGCCGGCATGGTTTCCATCATGTTCATGCTGTTCGCTGTTGTGTTTGGCCTGATCCAGAAGAAGTTCAACTTCTCCGGCTGGAAAGAGGCTGTTCTGGGCATCGTGTTCATCGTGCTGTCCTTTGCTGTCGGCATGAAATTCCCCTTGATTTTTGACAAGGCTACCTGGAGCTACATCACCTTTGTTTACATTTTCTTTGCTGCAGTTCTGCCCATGTGGCTGCTGAAGCAGCCCCGCGACTACATGACCACCTTCATGTTCATCTGCATGATTGCCGGTGCTGTTGTTGGCCTGCTGGTTGCACATCCCACCATGAACCTGCCCGTCTTTACCGGTTTCAATAACGAAAAGCTGGGCACCATGTTCCCCATTCTGTTCGTTACCGTGGCTTGCGGTGCTGTTTCCGGCTTCCACAGTCTGGTTTCCTCCGGTACTTCTTCCAAGACGGTTGAAAGCGAAAAGGATATGCTGAAGGTTGGTTACGGTGCTATGGTGCTGGAAAGCCTGCTGGCTGTTCTGGCCCTCTGCGTTGCCGGTGCAGCAGCTGCTGCTGACGGTACCCCCGCTGCTGGTACCCCGTTCCAGATCTTCAGCCGCGGCGTTGCCGGTTTCTTTGAGATGTTCGGCGTGCCCGTTTATGTTGCTACCGTCTTTATGACCATGTGCGTTTCCGCTCTGGCTCTGACCAGCCTGGATGCTGTTGCCCGTATCGGCCGTATGAGCTTCCAGGAACTGTTCAGCGTGGACGATATGGAGCATGCAGAAGGCTGGCGTAAGCTGTTCTGCAACACCTACTTCTCCACCATCATCACCTTGGCATTTGGCTTCCTGCTGACCCAGGTCGGCTATGCCAACATCTGGCCTCTGTTCGGTTCCGCCAACCAGCTGCTGAGCGCTCTGGTTCTGGTTACCCTGTGCGTCTTCCTGAAAGTCACCGGCCGCAACAACAAGATGCTGTTCCCGCCGCTGATCATCATGCTGTGCGTCACCTTCACTGCTCTGGTTCAGCGCCTGATTGCTATGGTCAAGGCAATTCAGACCGCAGCTTCCACCACCATCCCCGCTGGCGAAACCACCTGGGGTGCTGTGTTCATCGCAAACGGCCTGCAGTTGATCATCGCTATCCTGCTGATCGTTCTGGGCATCACCATCGTGGTCAACTCTTTCAAGAGCTATGCCAAGAGCGAAAAGAACAGCGAAAAGGCTTCTGCCTGATTTATCCCTGACAGTTACTACCTTCCATAAATAACAGCCACCCCCGCAGTGTCATGCCATGCTGCGGGGGTGGCTGTTTTTATATTTGTATGTATCTTGTAAAGAGTAAAATGGGCAAAGATCGGGTTTTTAACTGGCGGAGGATTTACTCCTGCCAGCCCTTGGCAATATCCACCCAACCGGAAAAGTTTTCGGCGGCATGTTCCAGCTCCGGCACCGCCAGGCGCACCGCGGAAGCGGCAGTGCCTGCGGCGGGGTATACGATATCAAACCGGCGCAGACTTTCGTCCAGGTAGACCGGCACGCCGGGGCAGACAGCAAAAGGGCATACCCCGCCCATGGGATGACCGACTTTGACAACCAGTTCGTCCGGCTTGATCATGCAGGCTTTGCAGTGGAATTTTGCTTTGTATTTGGCGTTATCCACCTTGCCGTCCCCGGCAATCACCACCAGCATGGGCTGCCCGGCCACATCAAAGGCCATCGTTTTGCCAATGCGTGCGGGCTCGCAGCCAAGATCCGCGGCGGCTTCGGCTACGGTGGCGCTGGATTCCTTAAATTCCATCACACGGTCTGCCAGGCCAAAATTGGCCAGGTATTCTTTTACTTTATCGGTTCCCATTATTGTTTCCCTCTCAAATAAATCAATAAAATAATGCAGATGGCTGTGGGAAAGAGCACCCGCCCTACAGTGCATTTTAATATTTATATCTAAGGCAACACCGCACAATTCCCGCCTGACGGCTTAAGCACCGCTCCGGCGGCTGCGGCACGGCATCTGCGTTGCCAAAATGCTCGATAATGTCGGGTTGCGGTACCCGCATCGTGCTTCGGGGGCAAAAGCCCCTCGCACTCTGCGACCGCTGCCCCTGCTTCGGTTCGCTGTTTCCGCCACTGGCGGCGCTCACCTTTGCAGCATCCAGTATTATCTGCGCTTTTGGCTTGGCATCTGCCGCACCTCGCTCGCCGTATCGGCACTTAGAATTATGCGGTATTGCCCTAATTATAAAGTGCTCTGTAGGGAACGGTCTTGACCGTTCCGAAACCTTGAGGTGGATGGTGTAACAAATTTATGAGAAATTTTGACTTCCCCTGAGGATAACTCCCCGCGCAGGGGCCGATGCTCGCATCGGGCCACAGGCAGAACATCTCGTAAAAATGGCAAGCGGGCGCACAATGTGCGCCCCTACGGGGTTGATGGCGGTACCCTGTTTTTATTTTTTCTTCCCCAGCAACTGCGTGCGGATATACCGGAAACATTCGTCCTCGCCTTCATCCCGCAAAATCAACAGGCAGGTTTCCAGCTGTTTGCGGGTTTCGGGGTGCAGGATGTAGTGGTCACGGCTGTGTTCGTAATACTCCCATGCGGCGGCGTCTGTGTAGCTGGCACCCTTGTAATTCTTGCTGGCGGCAATGCGGTCACACACCATTTCCGCCACATAGCGATTGGGCATGCGCATCCCGGCCATGGCGTGGTCGCCGTTGGGGGCATAGTCAATCCAGTATTCCAGGTGGTGCTTGTTGCGCCCCTTGTGGTGCAGCCATGCGGCAGAGTAGCCTTCCGCCTTGCGCTGGGCGTTGTTGGGGCTGCAGGTGCCCTGCCAATATTTGGCACCGGCCCAGAATTCCACGGGGGACAGTTTGCTCAAATCATGGGTCAACCCCTGCCAGTACAGCCCGCAGCGGAAACACCCCTGCATGACCAGCATTTTGTGGTGATGGATGGTTTTATAATGTTTGATGGGATGCCACATGGCAGATTCCCCCTTTGCTACTCAATCAAAAACGCATTGCTGCCTTTGATTGTAATACAAACGCCGCCGGTGCGCAAGCCCGGCGGCGGGATTCCAATTATTCTTTTACCGCAGTGATGGCGGTTTTAACCAGCCACACCAACAGCGCACAGCTGACCGGTACCAGTGCAAAGTGCCACAGCATGGGCACCAGATGGACATGCACATAGGCGTGTGCTTTGGAAAGCACCATCCAGGATACCGGTGCCGCCAAGCTGAGCACCCACACCAGCGCAGGCCCGGCCAACACGGCCAGCGGCTTTTTGCGCAGGGCCAGCACCGCAAGGCACAGGGCAAAGCCCAGCAGGGTAACGGCGATCAGCGGCTTTAAGGTGATAGTCAAGGGGCCGAATTGCAGCAGGGGTTCATCCACCTCCACAAAATAGCGGGTCAGAACCTGTGCAACGCTGACATCGCTCACCATATCATCCGTCAGGCTGACACGGCTGGTAACAGCCCCGGTCAGGTTCTGCCAGCTGCCTGCGGCACTGCCAAAATAGATGACCCCCTGAATGAACCAGGCACCCAGCGCCGCTGCCACGCCGCCCACAGCAGCAAAGCCGGTGCATATCATGCGGCGCAGCCAGGCGCGGCGGTCCCCGCCGGCCCAACAGTAGACAAGCGGGGCTTCGCACAGGATCAAAAAGGTGGAAATAAACTCAAACCCGCACATGCAGCGTACCATGCAGGCGGCGAACACCAGCAGGTAACACCACCAGGGCGTTTTGCCGCGCCGCCGGGTAACGGCACAGAGCAGCAGCCCCGCCAAAGCGGGCAGCAACCAGGTCCACAGGCACCAGTACAGGTCTTTCATGCCGCGCTGCGGCCAGGGAGCAAACACCACGGCGCACAGCCACGCCAGCGCGGAAAGCGGCCCCCACGCCCGCCATACGGCCAGGCAGACCAGCAGAGTAGCCGCATAGAACAACATACTGTTGATGTTGTACAGTATGATTTCCCGTGCTTCGCCGCGGTCCTCAAAAACAGAGAGCACTTTGTTCAGCACGCCGAACGCCCAGCCCTGCAGCCCGGTCTGGTGGGTGTAAGCCTGAAAATCCTGCGGGGAAACGGGGGTGTTGTCCCGGTACCAGTAGCGGTTTTGTTCATCGCTCCAGTCCTGGGTATATACCCCCATAAAGCCGCCGGGGCTGGTCTGGTTCTGCTGCATCTGCAGCATGCGGCCGAACACGAGAGTCTGGGAGCCATTGTCCCAAAAGCCGGTCAGATAGGTGCTGCCGTTGTGCCGCCAAACGGTCAAAACAACCGCCAGCACCACAACCACCACCGCCGTTACAGCCACCTGCACCGCCGCAGGCAAGGATCGAAATTTTTGCTTCAAAATAATAAGTTCCTAACGTATAGAATCAATATCGTCTAAAAAGTTGAAAAAGCAGGAACAAAGAAAGGAAACCAGCGAGTTCTATGAGCCACACGCCCCCAACTCCTAACTCCTACCTGCCTACCTGTCCCACTTATCGCACAAGCTGGCGATCTGGCTGGCAAAGCGGGCAAGATCCTTGTTGGCACCGCCGCGGTTGTGCTCGATCACAACCAGCAGCCGCTTGCCCATGTTCAGCAGGCGTTCAAACGCCGGGCTGGTGCGCGGCTTGTCGGCAGGCTGGCTGGCCTTGGCCAGCGGCACCATGGTGCCCTGCCGCAGTAGGGCAACGGCCCCGCCGGTCAGCTCATACACGGCACCGTTGTACGGCGCTTCTGCCGGGATGCCTTCCGCCGTCAGGGTGCGGGCAAAGTGATCGGCAACCAAGTCCTCGCCGTGGTTCACAAACACATGTTTGGGTTTGGGATCAAAGTGGTGGATCCAGGTCAACAGGCCGTCCCGGTCCGCATGGCCGGACAAGCCGCTCATCTGGCGGATCTGCGCATTGACCTGCACCGTTTCGCCAAACAGCCGTACTTCATCGGCACCCTCGATCAGTGCGCGCCCCAGCGTGCCGGGGGACTGGAACCCCACAAACAGGATGGTGCATTCCCCGCGCCACAGGTTGTGCTTGAGGTGGTGGCGGATGCGCCCGGCATCACACATGCCGGAAGCGGAGATGATGACCTTGGGGGTGGAGTCCAAGTTGATGGCAACAGAATCCTCTTTGGTTTCACTGATCTGCAAACCGGGGAACGCCAGCGGGTTTTCGCCCTTCGTCACCAGGGCTAGGGCTTCGGCGTCATAACATTCACTGAAGTTTTCCCGGAAAATGGTGGTGGATTTGCTGGCCAGCGGGCTGTCCACAAACACGGGGAAGTTATCGTGCCCGTGGATGCGGTGCTCCTCTTTGATCTGGCGGATAAAATAGAGCATTTCCTGCGTGCGACCCACGGCGAAACTGGGAATGACCACATTGCCGCCGCGGTCGAACGTTTCCTGCAAAATCTGGGTCAGCTCGGCCACATAGTCCGGCTTGGGGCCGTGGGTGCGGTCACCATAGGTGGATTCCATCACCACAAAATCCGCTTTGGTCAGATACTGCGGGTTACGGATCAGCGGCTGGTCCAGGTTGCCGATATCGCCGGAGAACACAATGGTCTGGCTTTCGCCGTTCTCCGTTACCTGCAAGGTGATGGAAGCACTGCCCAGCAGGTGGCCTACATCGGTAAAGGTGGCCGTAATGCCGGGGAACACTTCCAGCGGCTTGCCGTAGCTTTGCGGTACAAACTGCTTCATCACGGCCATGGCGTCTTCTACTGTGTAGTCCGGCTCTACCAGCTCATTGCCGCTGCGCTGGGCTTTACGGTTTTTCCACTCGGCTTCCTGCTCCTGAATGTGGGCGGAATCTTCCAGCATGATTTCGCACAGGTCCATGGTGGCATCTGTGCTGTAAATGGGGCCGCGGAATCCGTTCTTGTACAGATAGGGGATGCGTCCCGAATGGTCAATGTGGGCGTGGGTCAAAAGGATGGCTTCAATCTCACCGGGGGCGCAGGGCAGGTCCGCATTGGGGTAAACGTCTTTGCCCTGCTCCATGCCGCAGTCCACCAAAAAGCGGTGGCCGCCTGCTTCAATCAGGGTGCAGCTGCCGGTCACTTCACGGGCAGCGCCCAAAAAGGTCAGCTTCATAACAGCCTCACTTTCTCCCGGCACCGCGCTGCGGTGCTTCGGGCAACGTAAACGGGTTTGCAAAGTTATTGGTTACATCATTGATATTCATGCGGATATCCCAAAAGACATCCCCATAATCACGCAGAATCGTATAACTGCCGCCTGCCTGCTCCAGAGCTTCCAGCGTGGCGGTATCGGTCACCACAAGGGCGTCGCCGTCCGTCGGCTCAAAGGCAGTCAGGCTTTCCTCATAGGTGCGGGTCACGGTACCGGTGTCGATCAGGGCACCGATGGCGGCGGAGGTCGTCCGCGCCAGCACCAGCCGCTGCCCGGCGGGAACGGCATCACACAGCGCCCCGCGGGTAACATCGCCAAAGTCAAGCTCGGTAATGCCGCCTGCCAGCGCGGTTACGGTCAGGTCGGCGGCATCCTGCGGGCAGTTGGCGCGGTCACCGTCGGCATAGGCCAGGTAAAGTGCGGCGGCATAGTTGGCAAAGCTGATGGTTTTATCCGCACTTTCGTTGGCTTCAAAGGTGAACAGCGTCTGGCTGCGCACATCCTCGTCGCCGTCTGCCAGGCTCTGCAGGCTGGTAAAGGCGGAATCATAGGCAGTCTGCTGGGCGGTGGTGTAGCTGCCGCGGGCGGATTTCAGGTCGGCGGCGCTCATGCTGGCGGGTTCGGCTGTCATGCTGCCATCCGCCGCAAAGGTCAGGTTCAGGCAGCCCACGCTGTCCCAGCCGGACCCGGCGGCAACAACGGCAATGCCGTTTGCCTTTGCGGTGCTGTTGGCTGTGGCGCCGGCATCCAAGACGGCGGTCACGCCAAGGTCTGCCAGGTCGGCATAAATGCCGCTGATGTCGGTATCCGGCCCGGCAATGCAAAGGATGGCGTCAGCCCCCTGGGCCTGCAAAGCAGCAACCTGTTCGGAAGCCGCCAGCGCCAGGTCCGCAGCGGTCAGTTCTTTCGTCTGGGCGGAATTGCCGATCGAGGCCAGCGAGAAGAAGCCGATCTTTTTGCCTGCTTCCTCCACAATGGTGTTCATGCCGTTGGAAATGCGGTTGCGGCTCCAGCTGGTGGAACGGGCCAGCAATGCTTCGTTTTCTGTCGTGTACAGGTTGGAAGCAATCGAAGGCCCAGTGGCGGTCATTACATCGCTGAGAAGGCGGTCAGCGCCATACGCCATATCGGAAGCATCAAAGGCCTGCAAATCATACCCGGCTGCGGCAAAGGCGCTGGTCATATCCATGCCGCCGGTCAGGCTGGCGCGGGCGGTGCCCTGCAAACTGCCGCCTGCATCCACCAGAATGGAGTCCTCGCTGCCCGCTTTCAGGGCAGCAATGTCCGCAAGGCCGACCTCTTCGCCCTCGGTCAAGCCCTGCAGATTACCGGTAACGTAAACGGGAATGGTGAATGCCCCCACCCGCACCGTCACATCGGCGCTCATGCGGCCATCCGCCAGGGTGGCGGTGATGGTGCAGGTGCCGTCCGCCTTGGCTTTTACCTCGCCGTGCTTATTCACGGTGGCAACGTCTTCATTATCGCTGGACCAGAAGATTTTCTGCCCGCCCTCGCTTTCGCTGGGCTCATCGGTCAGCAGGGTGGCGGTGGCTTTCGCCTTGGGCAGCCACAGCTCGTTTTTGTAGGTGTCGTTGGTCAGCGAGGGCAGGATGTCCTTGCTGGTTGCTTTGATGCCGGTAAAGGTCAGCTCTTCCATCACAAAGTCAACATCCACCGTGTCGCTCTGCACGCCGTACTTTTCGCCCGGCTCCGTATAGGTGGCCTGCCAGATGGAATACGGCCCGGTGTAGCCCAACGCGGAATTGAACCGCGCGATCCAGAAATTATCGCGCCAGCGGTCAAACGCGGGGTCCGTCAGGCGGCCGCGGGTCCAGTTGATGGAGGCGTAAATGCCTTCCTCGCCCTTGTAGCCCAGTTCTTTCAGGCGGTCGAAAAATACTTCGGTCAGGTGGGCCATCTCGTCCGGGTACAGGCCGGTGATGGATTTATCCTCCAGGTCATAATAGACCGGGTAACTGAGCTGGTAGGGGGTGGCGGTGTAATCGTCCAGCCCCTCGTGCGGGGGTGCCACAAGGCCCAGCAGGCGGGCAACGTGTTCGGCTTCCGATTTGGCCTGTTCCTCGGTGGTGGCGTAAGAGTACAGATAGGTGCCAAAGGGGATGCCAAGGCGGGTGCATTCGTCCGCGTTGCGGTGCCACTGTTCATCGTCCTGGGCGTAATCGCCGGTGCCGTTCCACTCACTGCCAAAGCCGCAGCGGATCATGGCAAAATCGATCCCGGCAGCCTGGGCTTTCTCCCAGTCCACTTCACCCTGATACTTGCTCACGTCAATGCCTTTTTTGGTGGCGGCCAGAATCGGCTCTCCGTCACTGTTAAAGTAGTACCCGGCATCGTTCTTGGCCCACGCTCCGGCACTGGTGCCGGGGTCAATGGTCAGGGGGGCTTTCTGCCCGCTGTTGCAGGCGACCAGCCCGATCACTACCAGCGCCACAACGGCAACCAGCACGCACGCGGCCAGTGCAAGACGCAGGTTGGGCTGCTGCTTCTTTTTGGGCTGTGGGCGGCGGCCCTGCGGGGACTTGGGCTGGGACTGTTTGCGGTAGGTCTGGCGGGGCTGTTGTTCCGGCTTGCGGGGCTGCCCCGACGGCTGTTTGTTTTGTTCCATCGGCGGTTTCCTCTATGATCGCAGCTGCCCGGTGGGCAGCGGAATGTTGGCGTTAAAACTTTTATATTTAACTTTTACATTTATAAGAATATGGTAACATTTTGTCAAACAAAATACAATCCGGTAAAGCAGGCAGATTGTGTAATTTTGGACAGGAAATTTTGGCAGCCGGGCAAAGCAAACTGCCCCCTGCAGTTTTCCACACAGCAGAGGGCAGTTGGTTAAAAATGTTCAGCAGATGCAGGGCAGGCGGTTAAGCTCAGCCGATGGTAATGCTCCAGGCAAAGGTCTTGCTTGCGCCGGGGGCCAGCTCAATGTGGCGGCCGGCTTCGTTCACGCTGTTGGCCCAGCCGTTCCAGGGCTCCATGCAGACGAACGTCTCGGCATCCTGCTGCCACAGCACGCCGTTGGTGAACACGCTTTCATCAAAGGCAACTTCCACTGTGTGGCCGCTGCCGGAATCGGTCAGGCGCATCGGGCTCTTTACGCCGGTCATCAGGCGGATGGAATCTGCGGAGCCTTCCTTGCGGGTCAAGGTGATGGTTTCCGGTGCGGCGGGCTGCTCGCCCTTGGCGTTCTCGGAGCAGGTGGCGGCGTTGATGTCAAAGTGGACGTTCTCCAGCTTGGAAGCTGCGAAATACGGGTGGAAGCCGATGCTGAACGGCAGGGCTTTGTCGCTGGTGTTGTGCACGGTCAGTTCCAACCCGGCCTTGGCACCGGACAGGGTATAGCGCATTTCCAGCAGAAAATCAAAGGGGTAAACAAACTTGGTTAGGCCGTTGGGGGTCAGGGTCAGCACGATCTCATCATCCGCAGCGGTCTTGACCTGCCAGGGCAGCAAATCGGCAAAGCCGTGGACCTCAATGGGATAATCGGAGCCGTTAAAGTGGTGCACACCGCCGTCCGGCTTGCCGCAGCTGGGGAACAGGATGGGCACGCCGCAGCGGGGGCGGTCCGAGGATTCATAGTTCTTATCGCGCAGCCAGAGATATTCCTCACCGCTTTTGGTGAAGGAGGTTGCCATGCCGCCCTTTTCCGGTGTAACGGTCAGGGCGTACTCCCCATCGGTCAGGGTAAGGGTGGAATATTTGGCATTGTACTTTTCGTAAGTACCGGCAGTCAGCTTGGACATTGTTACAGTCCCCTTTCTTCAGTTACAAAAACGGCCCGACCGCACCGGGATTCTTGGAGCAGCGCACAGCGCCTTGATCCCAGAGCACCCGGAACGCCCGGAGCCGTTCCACTTTGTGCACCGCCAGCAGCCACAGCTCCCGGCGAACACTTCTTAATTCTATTATACTCTCAAAATGTTCCCGGCTCTACCCTTTTGGGTAAAAAATGCGGCGGGAGCCAGAGCATCAGTGCAAAAATTACAGCACAACGCCATCCTTGAAGATAGAAATTTCGCGGAAGCCCTTCTTCTCGGCGCAGGTCTGCTTGCCGGAAGCAACGTCCAGCACCAGCTGGTACAGATCAGCACCGGCTTCATCCAGCGTCTTTTCGCCGTCAGCAACAACACCGGCGTTAAAATCGATCCAGGTGGATTTTTTGGCAGCCAGCTGGCTGTTGGTAGCAATTTTCAGGGTGGGAGCGGGGGCACCGAACGGAGTGCCGCGGCCCGTGCTGAACAAGATCATGTGGGCGCCGGCGGCGGTCAGGGCGGTAGCGGAAACAAGATCGTTGCCGGGGCCGTACAGCATGTTCAGGCCCTTGGTGGTCACAGCATCGCCATAGCCGATAACGTCCATGATGGGGGCGCTGCCGCCCTTCTGCACACAGCCGCAGGATTTATCCTCCAGCGTGGTGATGCCGCCCTGCTTGTTGCCGGGGCTGGGGTTGTCGTACA
>OLQM01002593.1_pt1 | contig 17384 bp, 13 predicted proteins | sample 1673161 | NCBI WGS metagenome assembly OLQM01 (sample SAMEA3136761, study PRJEB25190) | human gut metagenome | reverse complement strand
GTTCGGGCGGCTTGACGGGCAGGTAGCCGTTGAAGGCGAACGACTGCCCGTTGAGCCCCGAGGCCATGACGGCCAGGATGACGGACGACGGCCCGACGAGCGGCACCACGCGGATACCGTGGCGGTGGCACGCCTCGACGACCAGTGCCCCGGGATCGGCGACGCCCGGCACGCCCGCTTCGGAAACAACCCCCGCCGAGCGGCCCTCAACGAGCGGTTTCACCAGCTCTTCGACCTCACGCCCGGCGACGGTATGTTCGTTCAGCTCGCGGAACTCCAGCGTGTCGATCGGCCGCGCGATGCCGGCCTTCGACAGGAAGCGCCGCGCCGAACGGGTGTTTTCGACGATGAAATAGTCGAGCGAATCCATCACGGCACGGTTCGCCGCGGGCAGCACGTCCCACGGTGCCGTCTCGTCCGAAATCGGACACGGGATCAGATAGAGCGTTCCGTACATCTTATTTCAGTTTTTCGAGTTTGGCCCGGAGTTCCCGCTCCCGGGCAACGGCTTTCGTATACAGCACAGCAAACCAGACGCTCAGCGCCATGACACCGGCGATCACCACCCCGAAAACACCGCTCAGGAAAAATGCGCTCACGACCAGCCCCGCAACCGAAAGCACCAGCGGGGATTTGCGGACATTGCAGCCGATAGCCACATAGCCGCCCGCCAGCACGAGCATCACGATTCCGACCACCAGCCTCACCCCGTTTCCCTGGGCGTTGACCAGTTCGACCACGCCGCTGGCGAGGGCCAGCAATGCCGCGGCGAACATGGCGCTGCGGGCCTTGCCCAACTGGTCGAGGGCAGATTCGGATTCGAGCTGTGCCGTCAGCAGCCGCGCCCCGAGGCACTCGGCGGCCTCATCGCGCCCGGCGGGGCAACCGCAGGAGGGACACTTTTCGGTTCCGGAAGTGATTTCACCGCCGCAATCATAGCATTTCATAACGTTATTCTTTGAGGTAAATCCGTTTTACGCGCCCCGAAACCGAGGTCATGATCTCATAGGGAATCGTATCGAGCACGCGGGCCATCGTTTCCAGGTCGTTGCCCGGCTCGGGCGAGAAGACCACGACTTCGTCGCCTTCCTTCACGCCGGGAATCCCCGTAATGTCGACCATGCAGCTGTCCATGCAAATGCGTCCGACGATGGGGGCGGAACTCCCGGCCACCAGCACCGACCAGCGGCCGCAGCCCAGATGGCGGTCGAGCCCGTCGGCATATCCGATGGGGATCGTCGCCGTCGTAGTTTCACGCGTGAGTTTTCCGGCCCGTCCATACCCTACGGCGTCGCCTGCGGGCAGGTGCTTGACCTGCACGATACGCGTGCGGAGGGTCGAGACGGGACGCAGCATCCCGTTATGCCGGTAGCCGAAGCCATAAAGCCCCAGCCCGAGGCGGCACATGTCGAACTGCGCCTCGGGGAAACGTTCGATGGCGGCCGAATTGGCCGTATGGCGGATAACCGGGTAGGGCAGCGAAGCGGCGACGCGGGCGCTCATGCGGTCGAACAGCGCGATCTGCGCCCGGGTATAGGCATCCTCTTCGGGCATGTCGGCACAGTTGAGGTGCGAGAAGACCGAAGCGACCTTGACCTGCGGGGTTTCCGCCAGCGCCTTGCACAGCGCCCCGACTTCGTCGTCCATGAAGCCCAACCGGTGCATACCCGTGTCGAGCTTGATATGGATCGGGTAACGGCTCTCGCCCGCATGCACCACGGCCCCGGCGAAGGCTCGGAGCGAATGAAGGCTGTATATCTCGGGTTCGAGGCGGTTGGCGATCATCTGATCGAAACTGTCGGCATCGGCGTTGAGCACCACGACGGGCATCGAAATGCCCCGCTCCCGCAACAGTACCCCCTCGTCGGCGAACGCCACGGCCAGGTAATCGACGCCCTGGTGCTGCAAGAGCTGCGCGACTTCGAAATCGCCGGCACCGTACGAACCGGCCTTGACCATCGCCACGAGCTTCGTACCGAAGCTGAGCTTCGAACGGAAGAAATTAAGGTTGTGCGTCATAGCGTCGAGGTCGACCTCCAGCACTGTCGTATGGCTGCGGCGCGCGAGGGCGTGCGCCAATTTCTCGAAACGGAAATCGCGGGCGCCTTTCAGCAGGATGGCACGCCCGGCCACCGCCCTGCGGTCGATGCGCGCGATGCACTCGTCGGTCGAGGCGTAAAACTCCTTGTCGCAGCCGAACAGACCGGCATGGCGTTTCAGGCGCGGGCCGATGCCGATCAGGAAGTCGACGCCGGCACGTGCGACCATCCCCGCGACACGGCCGTAGAGTTCGTCGTCGGAAAGCCCGCTCTGCGAGATATCCGACAGGACGAGCGTACGGCGGCGGTTCAGCGCCACGCCGTGCAGGTAATCGAGTGCCAGCGCCAGCGAATTGAGGTCGAGGTTATAGGCGTCGTTGATCAGGATCGAATCGTTGATGCCCTCCTTCACCTCGAGGCGCATGGGCAACGTAGGCGCCGAAGCGAACGACGGCGCGGGATAGTGCATCGCGGCGCAGAACGCCTCGACGATCTGGGCATTGCGGCGCGACGCGGCGTTGCCGATGACCGATTCGGGCACCTCGGGGAATGCCGCGGCATCGAAGGGTTTGCGGTCGGCGAAACGCGCCGCGACCATGCCCCCCAGCGGTTCATAATAGCTGTGGTAGACGATTTTCGAAGCATTGCGGGCCAGCACCATCTTCTCGTCGCACTTCTGCTCGAGATTGAGGAAATTCTCCTGGTGCGCGTCGCCGATCGAGGTAAAAACAACCACGTCGGGACGGATGATGCGCTCCAGCCGCTCCATCTCTCCGGGCTTCGAAATGCCCGCCTCGAAGATGGCTAACTCCTCGTCGCCTTCGAGCATCAGCACCGAGAGGGGCACGCCCAGCTGCGAATTGTAGCTTTTCGGAGAGCGGTAATATTTCATCCCCGCGGGCAGTTCTTCGGCGATCCACTCCTTGATGACGGTCTTGCCGTTCGAACCGGTGATGCCGACGACCGTACCCCTGAATTGCGCACGGTAGTGCGCCGCAAGGCGTTGCAGGGCATCGATGGCGTTGTCCACACGCACGAAGCCGCAATCGGCGGGGCACTCGACATCCCGTTCGACGAGGAACGCACGCACACCACGCGCCGACATCTGGGCGACGAATCCGTGCGAGTCGTGGTTGGCACCGCGCATGGCCACGAACATCGGGCAGCAGCCCAGTTCGCACGACAGCGAACGGCTGTCGGTGACAACCGACCGCACTTCGGCATCGCAGCCTGTAAATTTCCCGCCGACAACGGCGGCTATTTCCGAGAGTTTGTAGTTCATCCTGTATCTTATCCTTTTTTCGCCGGGGCAGATGGCATTCGGGGCTTCACGAAGCTGGCGGGGCAGGAACATACGCGGAATATGCGGCTGCCGCGAGCGGAAGCGCCGGAGGCAGTCGTCCTCACGAAAGGTCAAATGTCACGATCGTAATTCCCGCCCCGCCCCGGTCGGCATGCTCGTCGCGGGCGCTTTCGACCTCAGGCACCGTGCGCAGGTAGCGGCGTATCTCCTCCTTGAGAGCCCCCGTGCCCTTGCCGTGGAGGATCGACACCGACCCCACGCCCACCATCAGGGCGTCGTCGATGAAATCCTGCACGGCGTCCAGCGCCTCGGCGGCACGCATGCCCCGCACGTCGATATGGTCTTTGAAGCTGAGCTTGCGGGCCGAAATGTCGGCCGACACCACCGTCCGCGCCGTCTGCGGGCGTGTCGCCTCGCGGAACTCGCTGTTCGAGACTACGGTCAGCATCTTCCGGTCGACCGTAGTCAGTATCTGGCCGAAGGCGACCTGCGCCTTGCGCCCCTTGACCGACTGCACCACGCCGACCATATCCTGTCCGGCCATGCGGACTTTCGACCCGGCCTCCACCTCGCGCGGTTTCGGAGCCTCGGCAGGGGCAGCCCCCGCCGCCTGCGCCTCGCCCCGCTGCGCCTTGCGTTCTTCACGCCGCTGACGGCGGCGCTCGATACGTTCGATCTCGCGGGCGACCTCGGCGTCCTTGTCCGCCGTGTCGGCCTTCGCCACCGCGTCGCGGAAATCGTCCAGTTCGCGGCGCGCAAGGCGCGTCAGTTCCTTTTCGGCCTGCGCCTCGCGGATCGTCCTGATCGTATTCTCGATCTGCCGGTTGGCATCGGCGATCAACTGCTGCGCCTCCAGCTTGGCCTTTTTGAGTATCTCCTGCCGCTCGGCCCTGATCTTCGACAGCTGCCCGGCATAGGTCTGCTCCAGCTCCTCGACCTTACGGTCGGTCTGGCGGATGCGGTCGCGCTTCTGTTCCCAGTAATGCTTGTCGCGGGCGATCTCGCGCAGCTGCTTCTCGATGTTGATATGGTCGCTGCCGGCCTTCTCGCCCGCCGCGCGGATAATATCCTCCGGGAGCCCGATCTTGCGGGCGATCTCCACGGCGAACGAACTGCCCGGCTTGCCCGTTTCGAGGCGGAACAGCGGGCGGATATTCTGCACGTCGAACATCATGGCACCGTTGGCGATGCCGAAGATAATCAGTGTGGCGGTGAACACGGTTTTGCGGCCCACGCGGTCGGCGATGAAGCCGCCCACTGCCGCGCCGATGGCCATGCCGACGAAGCCGATGGACAGCACCCATGACTTTTCGGTCGGGGTGAGGTTGAAGTGCGGGTCGGCGGCGATGGCGGCGACTACGAAGGAGACGAGGCCGACGTCCATGGCGTCGAATGCCCAGCCGATGCCGGAGGCGACGAGGAGTTTGCGGTGCGCCTTGTTGAAGGGCAGCCGGTCGAGGCGCTCGTTGCGGGTGAGCTGCGCGGGTTGCGCTGAAGTGGTGGTGCTCACGTCGTTTCCTTTCTGGTAAGTGGCGTCAGATTTAATGGCGGGTCAGGTCGGTGTAGGACTCTTCGATGGCCAAGCTGATGCGTTCGACTTGTTCGCGGGTCAGCGGCTTGCGGAAGGTCATGCGCAATGCCGATTTGGCGATGGACGGTTCGAGGCCCATCGCCAGCAACGTGGCAGGAATCTCGTGGCGCCCGATGGCGCAGGCCGAGCCGGATGAGGCAGCGATGCCGCGCGCGTCCAGGTCGACGAGCAGCGCTTCCCCGGTGACGCCGGGGAAGATGAAGGAGGCGTGACCGGGCAGACGGCGTTCGGGGTCGCCGGTCAGGTCGGCGCGAGGCGCGATCCGGCGAACCGCGTCGATGAGCATGTCTCGGGACGCGACCAACTCACGGTACTGCGCCTGCATGCGCGCATTCGATTCGTTGAGTCCGATGGCGAGCGCCACGGCACCGGCCACGTTCTGCGTGCCAGAGCGCAGGCCGCGTTCCTGCCCGCCGCCGGACAGCACCGGTTCGATGGGTGTGCGGCCGCGTACCAGCAGCGCTCCCAGACCTTTGGGGGTGCCGAATTTGTGTCCGGATACGGACAGGGCGTCCACATCCCAGTCACGAAAACGAATCGGAATCTGGCCGGCGGCCTGTACGGCGTCTACATGGATGGGCACGCCGTGCGCGTGGGCGATGCGGACCAGTTCCTCCACGGGTTCCACGGTGCCGACCTCGTTGTTGGCCAGCATGGTGGAGACCATCGTGGTACGTTCGCCGGCCTCGCCGTCGAGCTCGCGTTCAAGTGCGTCGAGATCGAGATGCGCTTGCGCATCCACGGGAATGCGCACGACTTCGAAACCGAACCATTCGTGCAGCCATGCCGCCGATTGGGCCACGGCCGGGTGCTCGATAGCGGAAATGATAATGCGCGGGCGACAATTTGCCGGCTGTTCGCCATCGGCTTCGGCGAATCCGTAGACCGGCCGCAAGCCCAGTTTGCGCATGCGCGCCATGGCGATGCCTTTGATGGCCAGATTGTCCGATTCGGTGCCGCCTGAGGTGAAGATCACGTCATCCGGCCGGGCGCCCAATGCCGCGGCAAATGATGCGCGAGCCGCGTCCAGCGCGCGGGCCGCGGTTTTGCCGGGCTGGTGCACGCTGGCCGGATTGGCGTAGGCCTCAGTCAGGAACGGGGTCATGGCCTCGATGACTGCCGGGCTCACTGATTCGGTGGCGGCGGCGTCCAGGTACAGTTCGCCGGGTTCACCGGATGCGTTGGGGGTATCGGCCATGACTAGTTCCAATCCAATCCGAGGTCGATGCTGCGCACGGAGTGGGTGAGCGCGCCCACGGAGATCACGTCCACGCCGGTGGCGGCCACGGCTGGCACTCGCTCCAGGCTCATGTTGCCGCTGGCTTCCACGATGGCCTTGCCGTCAATGAGCTCCACGCCGCGACGGGTGTCGTCGAGCGAGAAATTGTCCAGCATGATGGTGTCCGCTCCGCCGGCGAGCACGGCGGGAATCTGGTCAAGGCGGTCGACTTCCACTTCGATATGCGTGGTGTGGCCCACCTGTTCGCGCACGTGGCGAATCGCGCCGGCCAGGTCGATGCCGCGCGCGGCGAGCGCCGCCAGATGGTTGTCCTTCATCATGACCGCGTCGGACAGTCCGTAGCGATGGTTGTGGCCGCCGCCGCAGACCACGGCGTATTTCTCGAACGGGCGCAGGCCGGGCGTGGTTTTGCGCGTATCGACGATGCGGGTGCGCTCGTAGCGGCGCGGCCGGGTGACGGGTCCGTCATAATCGTCGCCGTAGATGGCGTTCACCGCGTCCACGAAGGCGGCGGTCATGGTGGCGATGCCGCTCATGCGCTGAGTGAAGTTGAGGGCGATGCGCTCGGCGGTGAGCAGGTCACGTACCGGGCCTTTCACGGTGGCGAGTATCTGGCCGCGCTGGAATCGCTCGCCGTCCTTGATGGCGGCGGTGACGGTGACGGCCGGGTTCTGTGCGGCGAAGGCTGCGGCGAACACGTCGATGCCGCTCATCACGCCGTTTTCGCGCGCGGTGAGGTGGGCCGAGCCGGTTTCGTCCGCGGGGATGGTGGTCTCGCAGGTGATGTCGCCGTAGGGCGCGTCTTCGGCGAGCGCCGCTTCGACGGCGACGCGGATGATGTGTGATGTGAGCATGGGTCAGTCCTTGATGTAGGCGACGGAGTGGGCCCAGTTGTCGACTGGCTCGCTGTAGTCGGTGCGGGCGTGGGCGCCTCTCGACTCGGTGCGGGCGAGCGCGGCGGTGGCGGCCGCATAGCCTACGGTGAGCATGTTGCGGTTCTCCAAAGCCTCAACGCTGCTTGCAGCACCATCGGCGTTTACATCAGCCTGGGCGTTTGCGGCGGCGAGGCCTTGGCCGAGTTCGGCGATGGCGGTTTTCAGTCCGGCCTCGTCGCGCAGCACGCCGACGCCATGCCACATGGTGTTCTGGATGCGGGTACGATTCCACACCTTGTCGGCGGCGGTATCGTCAGCAGCAGCCGTAGTGGCGGGGGCAACAGGAGCAGCCAGCGTAATCGGCGCATGGCCGAACACGGCACCGGTGGCGGAGTTCAGGAACGGTTCGGGTGCCCAGACCGCGTCGTCACCGTCCGCGACGGCGGCCAGACCGGCGCGGCGTCCGTAGACGAGCCCCTCGAGCAGCGAGTTGGAGGCAAGACGGTTGGAGCCCATGACACCGGTACGAGCGCATTCGCCGGCCGCATACAGGCCGGGAATGGAGGTCCGGGCGTTCAGATCGGTGCGAATGCCTCCCATGTAGTAGTGCGCGGCGGGCGCCACCGGAATCGGCTCCTTGCTCCAGTCGAAGCCAAGCGAACGCGTATAGGCGTCGATGGTCGGGAATCGGTGGGCCAGGAAGCTGGCCAGGTCGGGGTTCTCGCGGGCCATCGGCGAGACGTCGAGCATCACGGGCTTGCCGCCTTGCGCCTGCATCACACGGAAGTTCTCGCGGGCCACGACGTCACGCGGCGCGAGTTCGGCGCGCGGATCGATGTCCTTCATATACCTGTGGCCATGCTCATCCAGCAGCACCGCACCTTCGCCGCGCACGGCTTCGGAGACGAGGAAGTGCTCGCCCACGGCCATGGCGGTGGGATGGAACTGGTAGAACTCCAGATCGGCGACCTGGGCACCGGCACGCCATGCGGCGGCGAGGCCGTCCGCGGTGGCGACCGGCGGATTGGTGGTGTACGGGTACATACGGCCTGCTCCACCGGCGGCCAAGATCACCCGGTCGGCGGCCAGATCCTTGTCCTGCCCGTCGATCAGCAGGTGGACGCCGGCGATGTGGCCGTCCCGCACGATGAGATCTTTGAGGAAGGCGTTCTCGATGATGTGGATGCGCGGGTTCTTGCGTACCATGGCGGAGACGTCCAGTTCAAACACTTTGCCGGTGGCGTCTCCCCCGGCATGCACCACGCGGGCGCGCGAATGAGCCGCTTCCAGGCCGCGCAGCATGTGTCCATGCGCGTCGCGGTCGAAGTGGACGCCGGCCGCGGCGAACTCGCGGACGCGCTCCGCACCCTCACGGGTGAGGATGTCCACGGCCTTCGGGTCGCACAGGCCGTGGCCCGCGGCCATGGTGTCGGCGGCGTGCAGCTTCGGGTCGTCGTCGGAGAAGATGGCCGCGGCGATGCCGCCCTGCGCATGATAGGTGTTTGATTCCACCAGTTCGGCCTTGGTTACCAAGGTCACGTCGTGTCCGGTACCGGCCACGGCCAGTGCCGCGGACAGTCCGGCGACGCCTGCGCCCACGACGACGATTTCAGTGTTGCTCATTGTGTTGCTTTCCTCTGTTTTTGCGTCATCTGCTCCCCTCAGTCCGCTACGCGGACAGCTCCCCTCATGTACGAGGGGCGTCAGGGATGGATCACGGGTGAACGCGCAGCATGCGCTCCAGTGCCACCTTGGCTTCGCGGGCGGTGTCTTCGTCCACGGTGATGCGATTGACCACGTTGCCGGCTTCGAGGTTCTCCAAAGCCCAAGCCAGGTAGGCCGGGTGGATGCGGTACATCGTGGAGCACGGGCAGACCACGGGGTCCAAGCAGAACACGGTCTTGTCCGGGTACTGCGCGGCCAGACGGTTCACCAAATTGATTTCGGTGCCCACCGCAATGGCGGATCCGGCGGGCGCGTTGGCGATCTCCTTGACGATGTACGCGGTGGAGCCAGTACCGTCGGCGGCATCGACCACCTGCATCGAGCATTCGGGGTGCACGATCACCTTGACGCCCGGGTATGCCTTGCGGGCACGTTCGACCTGTTCGACGGTGAAACGCTGGTGCACGGAGCAGAAGCCCTTCCACAGAATCATCTTGGCGCGGGCGTAATCGGCCGGATCGGCGGCGCCGCCCTGTGCCTTGAACGGATCCCACAGCGGCATCTCGCTCAGCGGAATGCCCATGGCGCGGGCGGTATTGCGGCCCAGGTGCTGGTCCGGGAAGAACAGCACGCGCTTGCCGCGGGCGAACGCCCATTCCAGCACGGCGTGCGCATTGGAAGAGGTGCATACGATGCCGCCGTTGCGTCCGCAGAACGCCTTCAGTGCGGCGGATGAGTTCATGTAGGTGACCGGGATGATCTGCTGCAAGCCATCGGAGTCCGGCTGGGTGCCGCAGATCTCGCCGAGCTGGTCCCAGCATTCCTGGACCTGGTCGATATTGGCCATGTCGGCCATCGAGCAGCCGGCAGACAGGTTGGGCAGGGTCACGCTCTGTTCGGGCGTGGAAAGGATGTCGGCGGTTTCGGCCATGAAGTGCACGCCGCAGAACACGATGTGGTCGGCGTCCGGGCGTTCGGTGGCGTTCTTGGCCAGCTGGAAGGAGTCGCCCACGAAATCGGCGTGCTTGATGATCTCGTCACGCTGGTAGAAGTGGCCCAGAATCAACAGTTTGGAGCCGAGACGCTGCTTGGCGTCGGAGATGCGCTGCTGCAGTTCCTCGTCGGAGGCCTTGCGGTATTCGTCCGGCAGCACCTGCTGGCGCGGCGCGTTGGCGGGCAGACGGTCGAGCATCGAGGCACCGGGACCGTAGCTGGGTGTGGTGGTGTCGAAGTGCCATGGGTCCTGGGTCAGTCCTGCATCGCAGGTGCTTTGCGCGCCCAGCTTGGCGATGATCTCGTCAACGGACGGCGCAGTGAATAGTGCAGTCATAGTGGTTCCTTTCCTATATACGTCTGTGATGCCGGCCCGAATCGGGTCGGCGGGAAAAATCAGATGCGCGCGGATGGGATCAGCGCGTCGAGAGCGTCTTCACGCTCGCCTTGTCTGGACAGTTCCATGATGTCGTCGCCATCGGATTCGTGGGGCGTACCGTTCTCGACAGGTCGTTTGGGGATGTAGCGGTAGACGGTGGCCGGTCGTTGGCGGCCTTCACGCATCTTCTCCCCGGTGTCTTCAAGGTCGCCCGAGGCAAGCATTTTGCGGCGGAAGTTCGCCAAGTCGAGGGGTTCGCCGCCAATCGCCTCATAGACGCCGTGCAGTTGGCGCAGGGTGAACGTGGGGCCGAGCAGTCGGGTGGCCACGTCGGAGTATTCGATTTTGGAGCGCAGGCGGAGCAGCGCGTAGTCGATGATCTGGCGATGGTCGAACGCCAGCTCGGGCAGTTCGTCTTCGGGGAACCATCGTACGTTGTCACCGTCCTCGAAGCCCGCGGCCTCGGTCTGGCCGACGAGCGCCCAGTACACGACGGACACCATGGGCAATCCGCCATGGGATCGGGTCGGGCCTCCAAAGGTGTACAGCTGTTCGAGGTATCGCGGGTGCAGGTCTGTGGTCGATTCGAGGGCCGCGTAGGCAGACTGTTCCAACGACCGGTCGGAGCGCAGGTCACCGCCGGGCAACGCCCAGCAGCCCAGGAACGGCTGACGGACGCGCTTGACCAGGGGCAACCAGAGACGGGAATGGGCCGAGTTCGCGGCATTGCCGGAATCGGCGGCACTGTTGCCGGTATCGCCTTCCGGGCCGAGTGCCAGAATCACCACTGACACGCCGACCTGTGGCGGTGCGCTGCGGCGCTCGGACACATTGCCGAATCCCATGCCATGCCTCTTTCCATACCGGTTGTTCTCCCTGCATTGAGAGCATAGCACTACTTATAGTCACAATGACCATAAATCACATATTGGATGGTCCAGCGCACGAATATTGGCCAGGTAGCGGGCCCCAATCGCTACGAAATCACGTCCGTATCTTCCGATTTCGACTGTGTCATTTCGGCGACGGACGGGAGGAATGGCGCTAGGGAGGGTAGTTCGTCGAGACTCTTCAGACCCATTTGGTCGAGGAAGAATTCGGAGGTGACCAAGAGGGCCGCGCGGGATTCGGGATCCACGCCGTCTTCCTTGATAAGGCCGCGTACCGTGAGCGAGCGAATCACGCCATCGGAGTTGACACCGCGGATCGCGGCCACTTGGGCTCGGGTGACGGGCTGGCGATAGGCCACGATGGCAAGCGCCTCCAGTGCGGCCTGACTGAGTCTCGCAGTCTGGCCGTCGGTGACGAATGATGAGACGACCGGCTCGAACGCGGCGCGACTGGCGAACTGCCAGCCACGAGCGGTGCGGCGTAGTTCGAAGCCGCGCGGGCGGATGCCACGGGATTCATCGCCCTCATAGTCATCGTGCAGGGCTCGCAATGCCTCTTCGACTGTGTTGCGGTCCAATGCCAAAATGCGGGCCAGCTCGGTGGCGGTCTGCGGCTGGTCGGCGACCATCAGAATCGCTTCCAGACATGCGGGCAGCCCGCCGGGAAAATCGTCTACCGTGAAATCCACGTATTCGGGGCGCGTCTCCTCCACTCCCCTCACCTCGGCCTTTGCGGATTCAGCCGTCGATTCGGCATCCGCCATGTGCTCGGTTGCATTCGTTGCGTCAATCCGTTCAGTCACCAGTCGCCGTCCTTACGCAAAATCGCCTTCGGAAATGTCCACGTCGTTCATCGTTTCGTCTACGCCGGGCACCCACCTCAGGTGCAGTTCGGCAAACGGACCATCTTGCTGATACTGCAGCACACCTTGTTTGAAGAACACGAGCACGGCCATGAACCGAGCCACCACCTCAATACGAGAAGTGCAGTCCCGGGTCAATTCGCTGAACGACATCGACTGGTCGCCCTTGGATTCCAATGCCGCGATCAGCCGGTCGCGCACCACCAGCGATTGGGCCCGAAGATCGACCAATGGTACGTGCAGCTGATGGATCGACACTTCGGAGGCGGGCGCGTTGGCGATGACCTGGGCGGCCAGTTGGGCGAGTTCGAGCGGGGTCAGCGTCCATACCAGCTCAGGTAGCATGGCGGCAACGCCCTCGTCCATGGCCGCCGGATGTGGGAATCGGCCGGAGTTGGCGGCGATACGCGCCCGGAAATCACCGGCGGCCTGCTTGTAGGCGCGGTATTGGAGGAGCCGGGCGAACAGCAAATCGCGTTCGCGCAGTGCTTCAAGGCTTTGCTCGTCGTGCTGGCTGTCTTCGCCGCCGGGCAGAATCGCCACGCTTTTGGCCTCGACCAGAATAGAGGCGATATCGAGAAAGGCGCTGGCCTCATCCATGTTTTTCGTGAAATCGAGCCCACGCACGTATGTCAGGAATTCCTCGGTGATCGAGGAGAGGGAAACTTCGGTCAGCTCGAGTTTGTTGTTGGCGATCATGCCGAGCAAGGCATCGAACGGACCGGAATAGACCTCGAGGTTGACCCGGAAGCCGGAAGTGGCGGATTCCTCCGTGCTGATTTCGGCTTCCGCGGAGCTCCCCTCAGCCTCGCTACGCGAGCCAGCTTCCCTCAGAGAGGGGAGCCGAGAAAGGGAAGTCTCATTCATCGTTTATCGAAACAATCGTTACGCCACGATGCCGCGAGCAATGAGCTCACGTGCCACCTCACGGTATTCCTTTGATGTCTTGTGCTCAGGTGCATAGACCACCACGGGCGCGGCGGCAACCGTGGAATCGGGCAGTTTGATGGAGCGGGAGATGAACGTGTGGAACACCTTTTCGCTGAACGCCTCGTAAATGCGCTGGCAGACCTCTTCGCAGTGCAGTGTCTTGGTGTACATGGTGATGAGCACGCCGTCCACTTCCAATGCGGGATTGATGCGGGACTGCACTTTTTCGATGGACTGCATAAGTAGGGCCACACCGCGCAAGGCGAAGAATTCGGCGGCCACGGGAATGATCACGCCATCAGCTGCGGCAAGCGCGTTCACGGTGAGCAGGCCGAGCGATGGCTGGCAGTCGACGATGATGAGATCGTATTCCGACTTGAGCTTGCGCAGCACGCTGTTCAGGATCTGCTCTCGGCCCACTTCGGTGACCAGCTGGACCTCGGCGGCGGACAAATCGATGTTCGCCGGAATCACATCGATGTTCTCGAATGCGGTGTGCTGCACCACATCATGTGGGTCCACGGAAATATCGAACAGCGCGGTGTAAATCGTGTTCTCCACGGTATTCGCGTTGACGCCCAGTCCCACAGTGGCGGCACCCTGCGGATCGAAATCGACGATAAGCACGCGGCGGCCATACTGGGCCAACGCACCGGCGATATTGATGGAGCTGGTGGTCTTACCTACGCCGCCCTTCTGGTTGCACATGGCAATGACGCGCGCCGGACCGTGCTGTTGCAGCGGTTCGGGTGCGGGGAAGGTTTCGTATTCACGTCCAAGCAAATCGGTAGGCATACTGTCTACCTTATCAACATCCGGGTTCGCTGGGGGTGCAACGACATACGTTCCTGTCACAGGCAGCGTTCCTTGACGGAATGCGCTGTCTTTATCGCGGGTATCTCGCCAGTCGTCCATCGTTGCCCTCGCCCCCTTTGTCGGGAATACCTGCTCGCCCATCCTAATGTACTCGCCGGGCTCGCCTCGGAACACCGTTTTGCCGCTGGTATTCCAGTGTTCCGAGGTTTATGGATCTCGTCTCGTACTATGTCGATGCGCTTACTCGGTGCGCAGTGCGGTGGCCGGGTCTTGCTTGGCTGCCTTACGCGAGGGAATCAGGCCGCCGATCAGCGTGAGCACCACGCTTAGGATCACCAGCACCACGCCACCGGTCACCGGCAGGGCGGCATTGACGTCCGCATTGCCGATGAAGTGGTGTAGCACGGCGTTGATCGGAATATTGAGCAGCACGGTCAAGCCCACGCCCAACAGGCCGGAGCATAGGCCGATGATGCCGGTCTCCGCATTGAACACCTGGGATACGTTGTGCTTCGAGGCACCCATTGCGCGTAGGATGCCGATTTCCTTGGTGCGCTCCAGCACCGAAATGTAGGTGATGATGCCGATCATGATCGAGGAGACGATCAGCGAGACGGACACGAACGCGATAAGCACGTAGGAAATCACGTTGACGATGGTGGTCACCGAACTCATCATGAGCCCAACGTAATCCGTGTAGGTGATCTTGTCTTTCTTCGAGACGGTGTTGTTGTAGTCGGTGATCGCGTCGGCGATGTGGTCCTTGTCTTCGAAGCTGTCGGCGTAGATGTTGATCGAGCTGGGCGCGTCACGACTCACCACACCGAATGCGGCGAGGTTGTCGTCGTAGGTGCCGGTCGACACGTACTGGTCGTAGATCGCGACAAGCATGTCGTTCGAAGCCGTGGCGATATACGCGTCGAAACTGTCGGCGAGCTGCTGTTCGCTCATCGCGGCCATGGCGGCGGCCTGATCGCCGGCACCCGCCGCGCCAGCGACACCTGCAGCACCAGCACCAGCGGCGTCCGATGCGCCCGTGCCGGACTGCTGCCCGGCGCTCATCATCGACTTGGCCATGTTCGCCTTCTGCGTCACGCCCAGCGAAGCCACGTAGGTGCGCGCGTCGGCCACCTTGGTGGCATCGTCCGAGGGCGAGAACGTCATGCCGTTGAGCACGTTCGTGTTCGGGTTGGCCTTCTGATCGGTAACGATGGCGCTGGAGGCCGCACGGTCGATCAAATCATTGGTCAGAGCGCGCGCGTACCCCACACCAGCGGCCAACGGCGTGGCCGAAGCATCCTTCTTCGCCTTGACGACGCCCACCACCTTGAGTTTGGTGGCCGTTTCGAGGCGCTGTTCGATTTCGTCCTTGTCGTTGCCGATGAAACGGTAGTGGCCGTCATCGCCCTTGACGTACTGGTCGGATGCCGGAATCATGTACAGCGTCTGATCGAGGGCCTTAGCATAGTCGATCTTGTCTTGTGGAGTGCTGACCTTGTCGCCGGCGTTGAGCTTGGACATCATCTCGTGGTAATCGGAGGCGGGCAGCAGGCCGAGCTCGTACAGCGTGGTCAGCGGCACGCTGTTGTTGTCGTCAAGCACCAGCACCACTTCATCCTTGGACTTCGGCCATGAACCGTTGACCACCTGGTAGTTGTCGGTGATAACCTTGCCTACGAGCTTGCTGTCGTCCGCTCCCGGCATGATCTCGTTGAACGAGTCGGGCGCGGCGTTCTCATCGGTTTTGCCGGTCAGCATCGACATCTGCTGCGAGGTGATCGACGAGGTGCCGGACATGCCGGACGAGCTTGTGGACGCCATCTGCGAGGCCATCGAGGCAGAGTCGCTGGATCCGATCGTCACGCCGTCCGCATTGACCAGCGTGCCGTCGGGGTCGTGGTCGAACACGGAGAATTTCACGTCATATGTGTACTGGATGCCGGTGGAACCCACATACTGGTGAATCTCGCTCTTGGAATTATCCAGGTATTTCTTGAAGCGGGTCAGGTTGTTTTCGGTAATCGAACTGGTCAGGCTGGACGCCTGCTTGACGCTGCGGTCGTCCGGGTAGATGCCGTCGGTTTTGTGCGTCTTGCCGCCGTATCCGTCATCGCCGCCCATCTGTCCGCCCATCATGCTGCTCAGGTCGAAGGTCTGGGAGTCGACGGTGATCGGGTAGGCGGTCATCGTGTCACGCTGGATGTCACTGATGTATGTGTTCACGCCAGTCGACACCGATAGAATCAGCGCGATGCCGATGATGCCGATCGAGCCGGCGAACGAGGTCAGCAGGGTGCGCGCCTTCTTGGTTTTCAGATTGTTGAAGCTCAACGCCAGCGACGTGGCGAACGACATCGACGCGCGGCCCATCGTCTTGTACACGGCCGGCTGTTCGGCCGTCTCGTCCACGACGAACGGGTCGGAGTCGGAGCGGATCACGCCGTCGCGCAGGTTGACGATGCGCGTGGCATATTGTTCCGCAAGTTCGGGGTTGTGGGTGACCATGACCACGAGGCGGTCCTTGGCCACGTCCTTGAGCAGGTTCATGATCTGCACGGACGTGTCCGAATCGAGCGCGCCGGTCGGCTCGTCGGCCAGGACGATGTCCGGGTCGTTGACCAGTGCGCGGGCGATCGCCACGCGCTGCATCTGGCCGCCGGACAGCTGGTTTGGCTTCTTGTTGATGTGTTCGCCGAGTCCGACCTTCTCCAGCGCCTTGCGCGCACGTTCGCGACGGTCGGCCTTGCCGATGCCGGAAATCGTCAGCGCGAGTTCGACATTCGACAGAATCGTCTGGTGAGGGATCAGATTGTAGCTCTGGAACACGAAGCCGATGGTGTGGTTGCGGTACGAATCCCAATCGCGATCCTTGTATTGGCGCGTCGAGATGCCGTTGATCACCAAATCGCCGTCGTCATACCGGTCGAGGCCGCCGATGATGTTGAGCAAGGTGGTCTTGCCGGAACCCGAGGGACCCAGAATCGCGACGAATTCGCTGTCGCGTAGGTTCAGGCTGACTTTGTCAAGCGCCTGCTGAACGAAATCACCGGTTTTATAGCGCTTCGAGATCGATTTGATCTGCAGCATGAATACCTCTTCCTGGCTGACGGTTCGCTGTTATGTACTGTATTGTCACGCCTTGAATTTCCGGCCGACTTTGGTGCTCCCCCGCCGCGATTCCGCTATGGGCGGACGCGTCGCAAAATGGTGTGTCTCACCGCGCTCTGGGATGTGAGGTCAGATACGTTTCGATCAGGGTTTCAGGGCTTACGTGCGTGTAGATCTGCGTGGTGGTCACGCTGGCGTGCCCGAGCAGTTCCTGCACGGTGCGCACGTCCGCGCCGCCTTGGATCAGGTGCGTGGCAAAGGAATGGCGCAAGGTGTGCGGATGGAGTGGTTTGGTGATGCCGGCCCGCTCCCCGGTTGCTTTGACGATTTCCCATACCGATTGCCGCGAGATGCGCTTGCCGCGTTTGTTGAGAAACAGTGCGCGCCTCTCGGGAATCTTGGCGCTGGAGCGCTGTTCCAACTCGCCACGCCCCGCATTGAGGTATGCGGTGATGGCCCGGCATGCGTAACTGCCCAATGGCACAAGCCGCTGCTTGGAGCCCTTGCCCATGAGTCGCGCGATGTGCTCGTCCAGGTCGATGTCGTCCAGATTCGCACCGGTGGCTTCCGAGACGCGGCAGCCGGTGGCGTACATGAATTCGAGCAGGGCCTTGTCCCGTAATACCACCGGATCGGTTGTAAGCCCTTATTCACAGGAAAAAATTGACGGTACTATTGCAGGATTGAATCCT
>OLQM01002592.1_pt1 | contig 17385 bp, 10 predicted proteins | sample 1673161 | NCBI WGS metagenome assembly OLQM01 (sample SAMEA3136761, study PRJEB25190) | human gut metagenome | reverse complement strand
TGCTCTTCCGATCTGTTGTACCAGGTGTCCTGCCACAGCTTCTCAAAGGGGAGCAGCGCCCGCAGCTCGCCCACGGTCTCCTCGTAAATTTCCAGGATAGCGGCCCGCTTGTCTGCCCGGCGCTTCTCCTCGTACTCCTTGAGCTGCACGTCGATGGCGGCGATGGGCTGGTCAATAAGGCCCACCAGCTCCTTCACCTTGGCCTCGAAGTCGGTGTACGGGGCCATGCACTCGCGCTTGACCTCCTTGCGCTTGTTCTCCAGGGCCTCCCGCAGCTTGTTCAGCTTGGCGCGGTCCTCCTTGACAAACACTTTGTACGGCATCCTTGGCACCCTTGATGCCGTCCTCTGTTACCACCAGGCCGGTGTACAGCGCCAGGCTCTCCGCAAGCTGGCCTTTCAGCTCCTCAAAGTTGAAGTCTATCGTCTTGGGCAAAGTCTCCAGGCTGTTGCCCATCACAAATTCCATGCTCATGTTGTCCTCCTGTTCAGATAGGCGGGAGCTTGAGGTTTGGTTTCTGCCGCTGCTCCACGCAGCGCCAGAAGGGGACCGCCTCCCGCCGGATGATGGCGATGTCGTCCTCGGCATCCGCCCGTTCGATTTTGTAGTGTCGGGTCTCTTTCCGGTCCTCGCCCTCCGCCGTGGTATATTTGATCTGGGCCAGCAGTTCCACGAACTGCCACCCGGTGGCAAGCATCTGCTGGCACACCTGGGCGTAATACTCCGTGGGGATGCGCCCCTTCCAATGGGTCCAGCCGGTGGAGGAGAGGATTTCCGTGGTTTTGATCTCCAGGCCGCCCAGCCGCCCGGTGGCGGTTTCCTCCAACTCCCCGTCCGGGGTGCAGGTGATGAAGGGCAGGTCCTGGTGTTTGATGATCTTGTATGGGGTGAAGCTCACCCGGTATTCCGGGTGGTCCAGGGCGAAGAAGGAGCGCAGCAGCGGCTCCGCGTCGTTGCCGTAACGCACATAGGGCTTGTCCCCGATGTCCTCCGGGATGACCAGCCCGCATTTCTCCTCCCAGAGCTGCACGTTGGTTTTCCAGGGGGAGAGGCCCAGGAGGGCGGCGGCGTCAGACGCCCCCAGCCCATCCTTGCGGGCCTCCAGCCATTCCGCCCGGTCCTTGCAGATGATGACCTGCGGTGTCACGACTGGTCGGCCTCCGCCTCAATGCGCTGTTCCAACCGGAGCAGTTTCAGAATTTCTTCCTCCGTTGGGTCCCCGAAAATAAGGCAAAGCTGGTTGAGCATAATGCCCACGTCAGCCATTTCCTCCCGGATGTCGGACACGATCTGCTCGTAGTCGCCCTGGCCGGTGAGGTAGTGGCGCAGCCACTTGGTCAGGGCCTTGGTCAGCTCGCTTAATTCCTCAATGGCGACAACACTCTGCGCCTCCTCGCCCCAGGTCTTGATTGCTCCCTCCAGGATTTTGGCCTCTCGTTCCTGGGTCATTTCCATTTCCTTGCTCATACTGTTTTGTCCTCCTTTTTCTTACTGCGGCTTCTTGCCGCGTATTCTGCCAGCAACCGCTTGAGGGCTGCGTCATGCCAGCTTTGCCAGGACGAATACCCGCACACCTGGAGCAGGTCGTCCGGCAGGCTTGCCGCGAACTCGCGGCTGATGCGGTAACACTTGCGGAAGCGCCCGGTGGGCGCGGTGGGCGGCGCGGTCTCCGTCTCGCTGGCCTCGCTGCGGCTCTCTGCCGTCGGCAGCGCCCCCAGCATAACGTTTTTTCTTGCCGGATTTTTCTTCAAAATATCGATGAATGTAGTAAGCAGGTCCTCCTCGATATCCTCCATATAGAGGGTCTTTTTCTTTATAAATCTGTGATAAAGTTGCTTCGATAAAAGCGGTGGAAGAACCGATAAGGGCAGTAACCCACATCCAGAAAACAGCACCAGCTCCGCCAGCGGAAATTGCGGCAACTACACCGACCAGATTGCCCATTCCAACACGAGTTGCTGTGGAAACAATCAAAGTCTGGATGACGGAAAGTGCGCTTTGTTCTTCGTCTTTTTTTTCGAAAAGTGCGCCAACCATATCTTTGAAGAGACGTATTGGCAGAAACTTTGTACGGATTGTGAAATACACTCCGGTAGGAATTAGTAAAATGACTAAAAGTGAAAGGGGGAGTGTTCCGCCGCCGGGTAAGGGTGCGGTGAGTAAATCTCCCCATAAAAAATTGTATACTGTTTCGATTAATTTGACCATATTAATTTGTATCCTCCTGAAGGTAGTATATAATTTCTTTTTAATTTTGTAAATAAATAGTTGACTCTAGAAGAAAAATGGTATAAAATGGAAAAACAAACACATAAATGGCATAAAATAACTCAAATAGAAATTTAATACTTTTAAAAGCTCAAGAGAAAATAATGAAAGTTATTTAAAAAATTATTTTTGAGTCAAGTTAAATCTGTCAGTTGGAATGGTTTATAGATTAAACACATGTTAATAACTCCATTGCAAGGATTTTCATAATTATAGTATTTGGGTTACAGGGTCTGTAAAATAGTAAACTTAATAAAAATTCTGCAATTAGCAGGAGCCAGGGGGAGTATATGAGGGTAATTACAATGATTGTTATAGTTAGTATTTTACTGGTTATTTCTATAATTGATTTTAAAATCAAGATAATTCCGAATCAGTTAAATGTACTTTTGTTTATTTCAGGAATCTGGAGTGGTTTTGTTTTCCAGGAAGTTACATTCTTAAGTCGCTTTTTGGGAGTGTTTTCGGTTAGTATTCCGATGTTCATACTTGCAATTTTATGTTCAGGCGGACTGGGTGGAGGAGATGTTAAGCTAATGGCGGCAAGTGGAGTGTTACTAGGGATAAAGTGGAATATATTTGCTGCTTGTGCGGGATTACTTTTAGGAGGATTATATGGATTTTTTCTGCTGATTACAAAGCGTGCGAAGCGAAAGGATTGCTTTGCGCTGGGACCTTTTTTGTGTATAGGGATTGCTGTTGTGTTTTTTAGATATATTTTTATGAAAGTGTGAGGGAGCTGATATGGAATTACCGTGGATTCCCGCTTAATTTCCTTTTCATCACTTCTGAGTAAAAAGTCGTTTTTCGTAAATTGTCTCATTGACATTTTGTCAAATAACGTGCCTGTTTTCCTATAGAGTTGTGTTGGCTTCATTCAGTTGACGTAGCCGCCCGTTACGCTGCCTTCATTCAGGCAAAATCTCCCGCAAATTGTGACACACATCTTGCAGAAAGCATTTTTTAAACACGTTCTAGTCGATTAAATTATGTAAAATTACGAAATTGTTATTTTTAAAAGATGGAGATAAATGGTGAAAACAAAGAGGAATCTCATAAAATAATTAAAAAAATGAAGAAAAAATATTAGAATTTTAATCCTGAATAATCCTAAAATTACAACAAAAAATTATTGAGAAAAAATCTAAAATAAGCCATATGTATATTGTATACAAAACTGTTGGCTTTATAGCAATTTTAACCTAAAATTGTTCTCGGAAAAATACGTTGTCAAGGGGAAAAATTGGCATAAAAAGGCTGTTTCGGGCAAGATTTTGTATTTTAGAAGGAACAGTTCCGAATAAGCTTTACATTACCTCAAAAAAATGATAATATTATGTCGAATTTAAAATAAACCACAACTTTTGACAAGGAGGAATAATCAATGCCTAGAGCAAAACAGTCTATGGATGGAAATACCGCAGCAGCTCACGTAGCATATGCGTATACAGATGTTGCAGCTATCTATCCTATTACACCATCTAGTCCAATGGCTGATTCCGTTGACCAGTGGGCAGCAGCAGGACAGGAAAATATTTTTGGTAACCAGGTAGTTGTTAGTGAGATGCAGTCTGAGGCAGGTGCAGCAGGTACTGTTCACGGTTCTCTTGCAGCTGGTGCTATCACAACAACATTTACAGCATCCCAGGGTCTTCTTCTTATGATCCCTAACATGTATAAGATCGCAGCTGAGCAGCTTCCATGTGTATTTGATGTATCTGCACGTACAGTTGCTACACAGTCTCTGAACATTTTCGGTGACCACAGTGACGTATATGCATGTCGTCAGACAGGATTTGCTATGCTGGCAGAAACTAACCCACAGGAAGTTATGGACTTAAGCCCTGTAGCACATCTTGCTGCAATCGAAGGTAAAGTTCCATTCATCAACTTCTTCGATGGTTTCCGTACATCTCATGAGATTCAGAAGATCGAAAAATGGGATTATGCAGACTTAAAAGAAATGTGCAACATGGATGCAGTTAAAGCTTTCCGTGAGCATGCTCTTAACCCAGAACACCCAGCTATGCGTGGTTCTCACGAAAACGGTGACGTTTTCTTCCAGCACAGAGAAGCTTGTAACTCTGTTTACGAAGCTTTACCAGCTGTTGTTAAGAAATACATGGGCAAAATCAACGAAAAACTGGGAACTAACTACGATTTATTCAACTACTATGGTGCAGAAGATGCAGACCGCGTAATCATCGCTATGGGATCTATCTGTGACGTAGCAGAAGAAGTAATTGATTACTTAACAGCAAAAGGTGAAAAGGTTGGTTTAATCAAAGTTCGTTTATATCGTCCTTGGGTATCTTCTGCATTATTAGACGTTATTCCTAAGACAGCTAAGAAGATCGCTGTTCTTGACCGTACAAAAGAGCCTGGAGCATTAGGAGATCCTTTATATCTTGATGTTGCTACAACTCTTAGAGAAGCAGGTCTTAACGATATCGTTCTTACAGCTGGACGTTACGGATTAGGTTCTAAAGATACTCCTCCTTCATCTGTATTTGCTATTTATAAAGAACTTGAAAAAGATGCTCCAAAGAGCCGTTTCACAATTGGTATCGTAGATGATGTTACAAACTTATCTTTACCAGAAGTTAAACCAGCTCCTATTACATCTGCTCCTGGTACAGTAGAGTGTAAGTTCTGGGGTCTTGGTGGAGACGGTACTGTAGGTGCTAACAAGAACTCTACAAAGATCATCGGTGACCACACAGATAAATACATTCAGGCATACTTCCAGTATGACTCCAAGAAGACAGGTGGTATTACAATTTCTCACCTTCGTTTTGGTGACAATCCAATCAGAAGCCCATACTACATTAATCAGGCTGACTTCGTAGCATGTCACAACCCATCTTATGTAGTTAAAGGTTACAAGATGGTTCAGGATGTTAAACCAGGCGGAATCTTCATGATTAACTGCCAGTGGTCTGATGAAGAATTAGATCATCATATGCCTGCAGCAGCTAAGAAGTATATTGCTGACAACAACATTCAGTTATACACAATCAACGCGATTGATAAGGCTATCGAGATTGGTATGGGTAAACGTACTAACACAATCTTACAGTCCGCATTCTTCAAATTAGCGAACATCATGCCTATCGACGAAGCAGTAGAATTCATGAAAGCAGCAGCTAAGAAGTCCTACAGCAAGAAGGGTGACGCTGTTGTAGAGATGAACTACAAAGCTATCGACGCTGGTGTAGATGCTGTTCATAAAGTAGAGATTCCAGCTTCCTGGTCTAACCCAGCTGCTGATGCTCCTGCTAAAGAACTTACAGGACGTCCAGAGACAGTTAAGATGGTTAAGGAAATGATGGAACCTATCGGAATCATGGATGGTGACAGCCTGCCAGTATCTACATTCGTAGACAACGCTGACGGACAGTTCGAACTTGGTGCTTCCGCATACGAAAAACGTGGTACTGCTGTATCTGTTCCAGAATGGAATCCAGAAGCTTGTATCCAGTGTAACCAGTGTGCGTTTGTATGTTCCCATGCTACAATTCGTCCTTTCTTAGTAAGCGAAGACGAAATTAAGGCAGCTCCTGACAACATGAAAGTTGCAGATACAAAGCCAAAGGCAAGCGAATACAAATTTACAATGAGCGTATCTCCATTAGACTGTATGGGATGTGGTGAGTGTATCACAGTTTGTCCTGCTGCAGCTAAGGGCGCATTAAAGATGGTTCCACAGGAAAGCCAGGCAGCAGAACAGCCAGTATTCGATTACTTAGTTGCAACTGTTGGAAGAAAACCAGGTGCTCCTGCAGATACTACAGTTAAGGGATCTCAGTTCAACCAGCCATTACTTGAGTTCTCCGGATCTTGTGCAGGATGTGCAGAGACATCTTACGCTCGTCTGATTACTCAGTTATTCGGAGAGCATATGTACATCTCCAACGCAACAGGATGTTCATCCATCTGGGGTGGTCCTGCAGCAACAGCTCCATATACAGTAAACAAAGATTCCAAACAGGGACCAGCTTGGGCAAACTCCTTATTCGAGGATAACGCAGAGCACGGCTTTGGTATGTATCTTGGACAGAAGACTTTACGTGATCAGGCTATCGCTAAATTAGAGAAGATGGCAGCATCCGATAAAGCATCCGATGAATTTAAAGCAGCATTTGCTAAGTTCATGGAAACAAAAGACAATACAAAAGAAAATACACCTGATGCTCAGGCATTAATCGCTGAGGTAGAAAAAGCAGCAGCAGCTGGATGCCCAGATGCAGCAGAAGTATTAGAGAAGAAACAGTATCTCGCTAAGAAGTCCGTATGGATCTTCGGTGGTGACGGATGGGCATATGATATCGGTTTCGGTGGATTAGACCATGTATTAGCTTCCGGTGAGAACGTAAACGTTATGGTATTCGATACTGAGATGTACTCCAACACAGGTGGACAGGCTTCTAAAGCTTCTAACATCGGTGAGGTTTGTCAGTTCGCAGCAGCTGGTAAAGAAATCAGCAAGAAGAGCCTTGCAGAGATCGCTATGAGCTACGGATACGTATACGTTGCACAGATTGCTCTTGGTGCTAACCCTAACCAGGCAGTTAAATGTCTTGCAGAAGCAGAAGCTTACAACGGACCATCCCTGATCATCGGATACGCTCCATGTGAACTTCACGGTATCGCTAAGGGTGGTATGAACCACTGCCAGGATGAGATGAAGAAAGCCGTTAAGGCTGGTTACTGGAACCTCTTCTCCTTCGACCCAGCTAAGAAAGCTGAAGGAAAGAATCCATTCACATTAACATCTAAAGAAGGCGATGGATCATATCAGGAATTCTTAAATAACGAATCCCGTTACACTCGTCTGATTAAGCCATTCCCAGAAAGAGCTGAAAGACTCTTCAACGAATCTGAGAAGGTTGCTAAGGCTCGTTACGAGCACCTGCAGAGACTCGTTGAGCTTTATAAATAATAAAGCCTGAACTGGTCAGTCAGATTAGTTACAAAAGATAAAACTTTATAAAATACAAAAGAGAAGCCGTGTGCTAGCTATGCTGGTGCATGGCTTCTTCTTGTGTGTTGAAAAAAAGAAGGGAATTGTATTATAATAAATCATAACAAATTAATGACTGATAGATGTACTGACAATGGTTTTGAAGAGGGATAGGAATGCTATATAAAGAAGATTTTGGAGAAGGAAAAAATATAGAATTTAAAAGAGAGATACCGAAAAGACATGAGAAGTTATTAAAAGATGTTATTGCTTTTTCCAATTCTACGGGGGGTAAAATTTTTATTGGAATTGAGGATAAGACGAATGAAGTTATTGGGATTGGAGAGAAGAATCCATTTAGATTAGCAGATGATATTTCAAATATGATATTTGACAGCTGCACTCCAATAATTGATCCGGAAATTACAATACAGACATTAGAAGGAAGAACAGTTGTTGTTGTAGAAGTTTTTCCAGGACGTATGCGTCCTTATTATCTCAAGTCATTTGGGAAGGAACAAGGTTCTTATATAAGAATAAATGGTACAAGTCGTCCTGCTGATGATAGAAAGTTAAAGGAACTAGAATTAGAAGGTCAAAAGATTTCTTATGATACTTTACCGGAAATAGACATGGAGTACTCGGAACGAGAGGCGAAGATATTATGTAATGCAATGGAAAAAGTGGCATATGATGTGCAGACAACATGTGTAACAAGAGCAATACAGGAAACGTCATTAGATCCCAAGCAAAATACAGAAAAAACTGAAATTATAAATAAAATGACAATCGAGAAACTAGAAGACTTAGGGTTATTGTGCCGAATAGGAAAAGACCTTCAACCCACCCATGCGTTTAGACTAATGACGAAGAATAAAATACGGTATGCCAAAATTCAATGTGCGTTATTTAAAGGAACAGAAAGAGATATTTTTATAGATAAAAGAGAATTTGATGGACCATTATATGTACAGCTGGAAAATGCTTATCAATTTGTATTAAAGCATATCAATCTTGGTGCAAAGATAGAAGGGTTACATAGAAAAGAAGCGTATGAACTCCCGGTTCGAACAATAAGAGAATTGATTACTAATGCAGTTGTTCATAGAAGTTATTTGGATGAGTCTTGTATACAGGTTTGTGTCTATGATGACAGGATAGAAGTAACATCTCCCGGAATGCTTTATGGGGGACTGGATATACAGTCAGCTAAATCAGGTAAATCAAAGTGCAGAAATACAGCGATTGCTGAAGCATTTCGTTATATGGGACTTATAGAAGCGTGGGGAACAGGAATCCCAAGAATGATAAAAGAATGCAGAGAATATGGATTGAGAGAGCCAGTGTTTGAGGAACTGGGAGATGGTATACGAGTAACTATATTCCGGGAAAATGAAGAATTGGAGATGCGAAAACGGGCGGAGAATATACAGAACGCTGAAAATAAATACCAGTATATGAATAATATAAATAGTGAGAACTTAGCATCTGTAGTAAAAGAACAAACAGTGGAATATAGAGAGCAAAATCACTGTTTCAATACAGAAAAATCACTGTTTAATGCGCTGGATTCACAAGGAAATGAAAAAAAATACTGTTTGAATGATGAAAAAACACTGTTTGAAACAACAAGTCAGGATAAAACCCACTGTTTTGAAACGTCTGTATTGACTGCAGAGAATAAATATATGTTATATAAAAAGCTGAAAGAACTACAAGTTAATAAAAGCATAGGTAGCGTCACTGCATTAAATATAAAGGAGATTATCGAAAGCTTTTCAGGAGAAGAAGTCTTTGGGCGAAAAGAAATAAAACAAAAACTGGGATATAAAGACAGTAAGGCGGGATTTCTGATTCAAACAATGCGGGAATTTGAGTTGATTAAAGCTGTGAAAGGAAGGGGCAAGGGAAAGTATTGTTTTGATATTTAAAACTCTATCTTGGCTTTCATAAGAAAATTTAAAGCCGTACTTCTGTGAAGAACGGCTTTAATGTATAATTGAAAATAGTATTGAATAAAATTATATAGAAGGACTATTTTAATTTTTTTGAGCGTATAGATTCTTTTACTGTGGAAATCAATACAAATAAAGTACTAATTACATCATAAGCATCAGATAAATTATCGTATGTATTTTTTGTTTTAAGAAAAAACTTTTTAAAAGTTGATAAAAGTTGAGTTGCTTTTTTGTGGATAATGTTAAATGGAATTTATTTTGTTTCTTATATGTATTATATGTATTTGTAGCAACTTTCTTTTTGTAGTTTTTAGGATTACGTTGCTCTTGGTTTTTGTTTGTGTATTGTTCTTGTATTTCGGATAATTTATTTTTCCCTTTTTGGTGAGAAGATCCATCAGAAATATCTAAAATACTAACTTGTACAGTAGGGTGGTAGGTAGGCGTTGGGAGAGTGTTAATGGTATTAAATGGCATACAAATTAAAGTGGCTATTATAATAAGAGATAAAGTTTTAGAAATTTTGGGTACAATTGAAAGCTGCTTAGCTTTAGCTTTTTTGTTAGATAAAGCTTTAAAAATCTTTGAATCTTTTTCTAAAGATTTTACAGTGCAAGGGACTGTCGTTAGAGTATTATTAATTGCTTTTCTATTTTCTGGCGTGTTAGGGATTAAAATATAATCAGATTCTAGTTTGTTGATAAGTTCCTTGTAGAGTTTTTCATAAAATTTGTTAATAATCATTGTGATTTCTTCTTTCTTTTTTCTATAATAATAAATGCGTATTTTTTTGCGAAATGGCCTCTCCTTTCTGTATCGAATTTCAACATTTTTTGTTGATTATTATTAATATGTATAATTTTTTCTTTTTGTATTGCTCTGATTTGCCATGTGTGTAATTAAAATCTCCTTTCTTACATTAGTATGAGAGATTAGGGAAATTTTCTTTTTGAAAAGATAGTTTACGAAAAAAGAATCCGATTCTTTTTTTGCTTTTTCACTACAAATAGTATGCTAGTTTAGACAATGGAATAAAATTGTAGAATTCAACCAATTACTTACTTAATTTTCTTAAGTTATTTTGTATACAATGTTAATAAAATGCAGGATTTGTATTTGAAAATTACATTTATAATTGTATGAATTGTCTTTAAATCTGAAAATAACGATGAATAAAGAGGTGAAATCACAAACAAAATTGTACTTTTATAAGAACAATATAATCTAAAAAGAAATAAAAACCAAATAAACTAACTACAATATCCCCTAAAACAAGAGTAATAATCAGAAAATAATATATTAAAAAATAAATAATCAAATTATTAGACAACTCACCTTAATGTTTATATTTACAACCTATTTAAAATGTTGTAATATGATAACAACAAAAAGAAATGCAGGAAGTCATTACAACTACTTCTGAAAATGAATTTGTTACTTTTTTAAATATGTAATTCTCCAGATACTTATAAATACTTCTTCAGAATCATAAGAGGATGAGATTATGAAATCATGAGGATTGATGAAGAGTTTCTGGCAATTACTAATTACAAAAATATAATTTACAACTGATGAATATTTACTATTTCATAGTGATGCAAGAAAGGGTGAGACCATGTATCAGGACAATATGCGACAGGGTCTATATGATCCAAGTCTGGAGCATGATAACTGTGGTATTGGTGCTGTAGTAAACATCAAGGGTCTTAAGAGCCATGAGACAGTATCGAATGCCTTGAAAATTGTTGAAAATCTTGAACATAGAGCCGGCAAGGACGCCGAGGGTAAAACGGGTGACGGAGTAGGTATCTTAGTGCAGATATCCCATAAGTTCTTCGAAAAAACCTGTAGTACTCTCGGCTTTTCTATTGGCAAGGAACGTGACTACGGTATTGGTATGTTCTTTATGCCACAGGATGAGTTACAGAGAAACCGTGCTAAGAAGATGTTTGAGATTATCGTTGAAAAAGAAGGCTTAAATTTCTTAGGCTGGAGAGAGGTTCCGGTTCAGCCGGGCATCCTCGGAAAGAAAGCAGCGGACTGTATGCCATGCATTATGCAGGGATTTGTAAAGAGACCGTTTGATGTTCCACGAGGACTTGACTTCGATAGAAGACTTTATATTGTAAGACGAGTATTTGAGCAGTCTAACGATTCTGCTTATGTTGTTTCTTTAAGCAGCAGAACAATCGTATATAAAGGTATGTTCTTAGTTGGACAGTTAAGATTATTCTATAATGACCTTCAGGATAAGGATTATGAATCTGCAATCGCATTAGTTCATTCCCGTTTCTCCACAAACACAGTTCCAAGCTGGGAGAAAGCACATCCTTATCGTTACATCGTTCATAATGGTGAGATTAATACTATTCGTGGTAATGCCGATAAGATGTTAGCCCGTGAGGAAAACATGGAATCTGATTATCTGAAGGATGAGATGATTAAGCTGACACCAGTTGTAGATCCAAACGGTTCTGACTCTGCAAGATTAGATAATACATTAGAATTCCTCTTAATGAGTGGAATGCCACTTCCTCTGGCAATGATGATCACGATTCCAGAACCTTGGGAAAATAACGAGGGCATGAGCAGAGAGAAGAGAGACTTCTATCAGTACTACGCAACAATGATGGAGCCTTGGGATGGTCCTGCATCTATCCTCTTTACAGATGGAGATATCATGGGAGCCGTACTTGACCGTAATGGTCTTAGACCTTCCCGTTACTATATTACAGATGATGACCAGTTAATTCTTTCTTCTGAGGTTGGTGTGTTAGACTTTGACACAACACATATCGTAAAGAAAGAGAGACTTCACCCAGGTAAAATGCTTCTCGTAGATACTGTAAAAGGTGAGCTGATTGACGATGAAATCTTAAAAGATTCTTATGTAAAGAATCAGCCTTACGGTGAATGGTTATCCGATAACCTTGTATTCTTAAAAGACTTAAAGATTCCGAATGTTGCAGTAGAAGAATACAGCTATGAAGAGAGCAACCGCCTGATGAAAGCATTTGGTTACTCTTATGAAGAAGTGAAAGATTCTGTATTACCGATGGCATTAAACGGAAGTGAAGCAATCGGAGCGATGGGGGTTGATACTCCATTAGCAGTACTTTCTAAGAGACATCATCCATTATTTGATTACTTTAAACAGCTTTTTGCACAGGTAACAAACCCTCCTATTGATGCGATTCGTGAGGAAATCGTTACATCTACTTCCATCTATGTTGGCGGAGAGGGGAATGTGTTGGAAGAAAAGGCAGAAAACTGCCATGTATTAAAGATTCACAACCCTATTTTAACAAATACAGACTTATTAAAGATTCGTTATGCAAAAGTAAAGAATATCAATGTAAAAGATGTGCCGATTACTTATTACAAAGGAACACCGCTTGATAAGGCTATCAATCATTTATATGTTGCTGTTGACCAGGCGCATAAAAATGGTGCAAATGTTGTTATTTTGACAGATAGAGGTGTTGATGAGAACCATGTGGCAATTCCATCTCTGTTAGCAGTATCTGCTGTACATCATCATCTCATTGAGACAAAGAAGAGTACTTCTGTAAGTATTATCTTAGAGAGTGGTGAACCAAGAGAAGTACATCATTTCGCCACACTGTTAGGTTACGGCGCATGTGCTATCAACCCATATCTGGCGCAGTTCAGTATTAAGAAGCTGATTCAGGATGGTTTATTAAAGAAAGATTACTATGCAGCAGTAAATGATTACAATAACGCAGTACTTCACGGTATCGTAAAGATCGCATCTAAGATGGGTATTTCCACACTGCAGTCCTATCAGGGTTCTCAGATTTTTGAGGCAGTTGGTATCAGCAAGAAAGTCATTGATGAGTACTTTACAAACACAGTAAGCCGTGTAGAAGGTATCACAATTGAAGATATCGCAGAAGATGTAGATTACCATCACTCCAAAGCATTTGATATGTTAGGACTGAAAAATGATCTTAGTCTTGACAGTGAAGGTGATCACAAATATAGAAGTGGTAAAGAAGAACATCTTTACAATCCACTGACCATCCATACATTACAGACAGCAGCATGGACAAATAATTATGAACTGTTTAAACAGTATACTTCCATGATTAATAAAGAAACTTCTCCAGTAAGTCTTCGTGGATTAATGGATTTCAATTATCCATCCAAAGGAGTTCCTATCGAAGAAGTTGAATCTGTAGATTCTATCGTGAAACGATTTAAGACAGGTGCTATGAGTTATGGTTCTATTTCCAAGGAAGCACATGAGACTCTGGCAATCGCGATGAACATGATTCACGGTAAATCAAACACTGGTGAAGGTGGAGAAGATTTAGAGCGTCTGACAGTTGGTCCAGATGGACTGAATAAATGCTCTGCAATCAAGCAGGTAGCTTCCGGTCGTTTCGGTGTAACAAGCCGTTACCTTGTAAGTGCACAGGAAATTCAGATTAAGATGGCACAGGGAGCAAAACCTGGTGAAGGTGGACATTTACCAGCAGGAAAAGTATATCCTTGGATTGCAAAGACAAGACATTCAACACCTGGTGTAGGACTAATCTCACCACCACCTCATCACGATATTTACAGTATTGAAGATTTGGCACAGTTAATTTATGATTTGAAAAATGCAAACAGAAATGCCCGCATTTCTGTAAAACTGGTATCTGAAGCAGGTGTCGGAACGGTCGCAGCCGGTGTAGCAAAAGCTGGCGCACAAGTAATCCTTATTTCCGGACATGACGGTGGTACAGGTGCAGCACCTCGTAATTCTTCTATCCATAATGCCGGACTTCCGTGGGAGCTTGGACTTGCTGAGACACACCAGACATTAATTAAAAATGACCTTCGTAATAAAGTTATCATCGAGACGGACGGTAAGCTTATGAGCGGCCGCGACGTAGCAATGGCAGCAGCACTTGGAGCAGAAGAATTTGGATTTGCTACTGGTCCGCTGATCACAATGGGCTGCGTTATGATGAGAGTTTGTAACTTAGATACTTGTCCAGTAGGTATCGCAACACAGAATCCGGAACTTAGAAAACGTTTCAAAGGTAAACCGGAATACGTTGTAAACTACATGAAGTTCGTTGCACAGGAAATGCGTGAATACATGGCAAAACTTGGTGTCCGCACTGTAGATGAACTGGTAGGACGTACAGACCTTCTGAAAGAACTTCCAGAAGCAAAAGAGTACCACTTAGATTTATCTGCTATTTTAAATAATCCATATGTAGATAAGAAGCATCCAATCTGCTACAACAAGAAGAATGAATACAACTTTGAATTAGAAAAGACATTAGATGAAAAAGTTCTTCTTACTAAGTTGAAGACAGCGCTTGATAAAAAGCAGAAGAGAAGCATTTCTATCGATGTTGGAAATACAGACCGTTCCTTTGGTACAATCTTTGGTTCTGAAATTACAAAGAAATATTACAACACACTGGAAGATGATACATTTACTGTACAGTGTACAGGCGCCGGCGGACAGAGCTTTGGAGCATTTATTCCAAATGGTCTTACATTAGAGCTTGTTGGTGACAGTAATGATTACTTCGGAAAAGGATTATCCGGTGGTAAATTAATCGTTTACCCTCCAAAAGGAATCCGCTTCAAAGCCGAGGAAAATATTATCGTTGGTAACGTAGCACTTTACGGTGCAACAAGCGGTCAGGCTTATATTAATGGTGTGGCTGGTGAACGTTTCTGTGTTCGTAACTCCGGTGCAACAGCCGTTGTAGAAGGTGTCGGCGATCACGGATGCGAGTACATGACTGGTGGTAAAGTCTTAATTATCGGTAAGACTGGAAAGAACTTCGCAGCCGGAATGAGCGGCGGTGTTGCCTACGTTCTTGATGAGGATAACGACTTATACTTAAGCCTCAACAAGGAAATGGTTTCTTCCGAACCAGTTGTTTCTAAATATGATGTTATGGAAATTAAGGATATGATTACCGCCCATGTGGCATATACAAACTCTGAAAAAGGTAAAGAAATTTTAAATGATTTTAGCAAATATTTACCGAAGTTTAAGAAAATCATTCCACACGATTACAAGAAAATGCTCAAGAAGATTTCCGAAATGGAAGGAAAAGGTCTTAGCGCAGAGCAGGCACAGATTGAAGCATTTTACGAAATTAAAAGAGGATAGGAGGAGAGCGCTATGGGAAAACCAACTGGATTTTTAGAATATGAACGAAAAGAAAGCGTGGGAGAAGCGCCGTTAAAGAGAATCAAACATTTTAACGAATTTCACACTCCCCTGTCCAAAAAAGAACAGGAGAGACAGGGAGCAAGATGTATGAACTGTGGAGTTCCATTTTGCCAGTCCGGTATTTTGATTAAAGGAATGGTTACCGGATGCCCGCTTAATAATCTGATTCCTGAATGGAATGATGCAACTTACACAGGTAACTGGGATGAAGCTTATAACCGTCTTAGAAAGACAAATCCATTTCCAGAATTTACAGGTCGTGTATGTCCACATCCTTGTGAAGTCGGATGTACCTGTAACTTAGGCGGGGATCCGGTTAACATCAAAGAAAAAGAGTTAAGTATTATAGAGCGAGCTTATGAAAGTGGCCTGATCAAACCGGAACCACCAGAAGTCCGCACAGGAAAGACAGTTGCTATCGTAGGTTCCGGTCCATCCGGACTCTGCGTGGCAGAATACTTAAACCGCCGTGGCCATTCTGTAACTGTTTACGAGCGTTCCGACCGTGTTGGTGGACTGCTCATGTATGGAATTCCTAATATGAAGCTTGAAAAAACATATATTGAGAGAAAAGTAAAGCTCATGGAAAAAGAAGGCGTTGTATTCAAGACAGGCGTAAACGTTGGTGTAGACGTAAAAGCACAGGACTTAAAGAAACAGTATGATGCTGTTGTGCTTTGCTGTGGAGCCTCTAATCCAAGAGACATCAAAGCACCAGGCAGAAAGAGCAAAGGAATTTATTTTGCAGTAGATTACTTAAAGGCAGCAACAAAGAGCCTTTTAGATTCTAACTTCGCAGATAAAAAATACATTGATGCCAAAGATAAAAATGTCATGGTTATCGGTGGCGGTGACACAGGAAATGACTGTGTTGGAACATCCATCCGTTTAGGATGTAAGAGCCTCATTCAGTTAGAAATGATGCCAAAACTTCCAGATGAACGTCAGCCAAATAACCCATGGCCAGAATGGCCTAGAGTCTGCAAGACAGACTACGGTCAGGAAGAAGCTATCGCTGTATTTGGCAAAGACCCACGAGTATATCAGACAACCGTAAAAGAATTCATTGCCAATGAAAAAGGCGAAGTCTGCAAGGCAAAACTTGTCAAACTCGAAAGTAAATTTGACAAAAAAGCCGGAAGAAACATCATGGCAGAAGTCGCTGGAAGCGAATACGAAGTACCTGTTGATTTAGTATTAATCGCAGCAGGATTCTTAGGAAGCCAGCCATATGTTACAAAAGCTTTTGGCTTAGATCTCACAGAACGCACGAATGTAAAGACAGAGGCAGGACACTTTAAGACAAACGTAGATAAAGTCTTTACCGCAGGTGATATGCATCGAGGACAGTCACTCGTTGTATGGGCAATTCGCGAAGGTCGTGACTGTGCAAGAGAAGTTGATACCGCCCTGATGGGATATTCCAATTTATAAATACGAATTTGATGGACTAAAGAGACGAAAACCAGAAATTTAATATAGAAGAAAATGTGAAGATAGTCGCTTCGCAGAAAATGCCTGCTCGGCATTTTTACTCGCTCCGACATCACATTTTCTTCTATATTAAATTTTTGGTTTTCTGCTTTTTGGCTCCAGATGGAAATTAGTATTTAAATCTTGGATGGGAGAGAGGGGATTGTCCAGAAGTCTGTGGTTTTTATTTGGAATGAAAATCTCCAGAAGAGGGGTATCTTCTTACAATTCAGCATAGAATTTTGTTTCAGCGGCTGTCTGGTTTTGATAACAAATTAGTGATTTATGTTGGAAAGATAACAATTTGAGTGTCAATCCTTTAGAATTTAATTTTCCGGAAGACCATAGCCTTCTGGCACATTCCATGCTGTTAAACCATAGATTTAGATAGTCAGAAAAAAGAAAAAATACCCTATCCCAGATGCGGCTTCGGAGCGTGTTTAAGATGCGAATGAGCATTTTAAACACAGCGACTACAGAGCAGATGGGATATGGTATTATTTCTTTTT
>OLQM01002577.1_pt1 | contig 17440 bp, 16 predicted proteins | sample 1673161 | NCBI WGS metagenome assembly OLQM01 (sample SAMEA3136761, study PRJEB25190) | human gut metagenome | reverse complement strand
AAGATAGCGATCAGGAAGAGTCCGCCGAGGATAAGGCAGACCAAAAAGAAGTTCTCCAAACAGCGTTTCTCGGATCTAGTGGAAACAATTCGCATCATAGGGCATGAGTTATCAGAAATTTCCATTGTTTGAGCCTATGACAAACTATTAATGGCAAGTTTCATTATTCAAACTGGCGAAGGAAGAGCTAAAAATATTCATAGCAACAATTTATTTCTTGTTTTTATATACTTTTGCAGCCTGATTAAATAAGTAATATGAATACACATAATCTTTGTTGCATCGGCCACATTACGTTGGATAAGATTGTAACGCCGAAAAGGACACTGCATATGCCGGGAGGAACATCTTTCTATTTCGCGCATGGAATGAGCAAATTAGATACTTCCGACTTCCTGTTGGTAACAGCTCTTGCTGTCAGTGAGATGGACGCGGTGGAAGAAATACGCAGGAAAGGGATCGATGTAAAGGTTTTGCCCAGTACCCATTCCGTCTATTTTGAAAATACATATGGCGAGAACCAGAACAACCGGACGCAGCGGGTATTGGCAAAAGCCGATCCGTTCACAGTTGAAGGGTTACAGGATGTCGATGCCCGCATCTATCATTTGGGAAGTTTGCTGGCGGACGATTTTTCTTTAGATGTAATCAAATATTTATCGACCAAAGGGATGTTATCGGTCGATGCCCAAGGCTACCTGCGTGAAGTTCGCGGTGAGAATGTTTTCGCCGTAGACTGGCCGGAAAAGGAAGAGGCACTGAAATACATCCATATCCTGAAAGCCAACGAACACGAAACGGAAGTTCTCACCGGATGCAAAAATCCGCGTGAAGCTGCTCTGAAATTAGCCAACTGGGGCGTTAAGGAGGTTTTGCTGACATTAGGAAGCATGGGATCTGTCATTTATGCCGACGGCGAATTTCATGAAATACCCGCATACCCTCCAACAGAGATTGTGGACGCTACGGGATGTGGCGATACCTATATGGCCGGCTATCTGTACATGCGAAACAAAGGAGCTTCATACAAAGAAGCAGGATGTTTTGCCGCCGCCATGTGTACAATCAAGCTGGAAGCCTCGGGACCTTTCGGGGGAACAGAGAAGGATGTTTGGGATATTATCGAAAGGTATAAGTGAAACGATTTATGATTTCAGATTTATGATTTATGAGCTATGTATCACTGATAAATCATAAATCTGAAATCATAAATCAACGCAATTTCTTAGCCATCACCATATAGGAATAAATAAGGACTACGGCATACCCGAATAGCGGTACGACGAACGAAAACGACATTGTCGAGATATCGGCTACATAGCCCATCAATAACGGTCCGACAGCACCTCCTATCGGAGACATCATCAAGAAGGACGAAGCACGCTTGGTATAGTCACCCAATCCCCTCAGCGAGATAGCAAAAATCGTCGGGAACATAATAGCCTCGAAGATATAGCAGGCAAATAGAGCACCTTTCGACAGAGTACCTAAATTCAGGGTAACGAACAGAGCACCCAAAACGGTAAAGATCGCACAGATAAACAAGACTTTCTCTGCCCGGATATAACTCATAATCCAACTACCGATAATACGCCCGATCATAAACAAGCCCAATCCACCGAAGGAAAGAACGATCGCTGCCTCATGCGCATCCATCCACCCATCGTCAGTCACATAATTAATAAAGAAACTGTTAATCGATATTTCCGCTATTTCGTAGCAGAACAAGGCCATCACCCCCCAGGTAAAACAACGATGTTTCCACAATCCTTTCAACCCGGCTTTAGCCTCAGCAGTCGTATCTTCGCAATCGTCATGGTTGATCTCCGGCAAGCGGATGCGGAAGAAAATAAGAGCAACAGACAGGACGATAACGCCCATCACGGTATAGGGCAAAGCAATGTTAGCATCTCCGTTGCCGGAAAACAACAGCATCCCACCGATTACAGGTGCACAGATACAACCTAACCCGTTGAAGGATTGTGCCAGATTCAAACGACTGGCTGCCGTCTCGCGATCCCCAAGCTCTGTCACGTAAGGATTGGCTGCCGTCTCCAAGAACGTCAGTCCGCAACCGATCACAAACAGGGAAAAGAGAAAGAAGTTGAATGACATCAACTGTTCGCTCGGAATGAAAAGCAACGATCCGATCCCGTAAAGGATCAGACCGAACACCACCCCCTGGCGGTATCCGTATTTATTAATAAAAAGTCCGGCTGGGATAGCCATTGTGAAATAACCAGTGTACATCGTTGCCTGGATCAAAGCAGAATGAGCCTTCGTCATGACAAGCGCCTCCTGGAAATGCTTGTTCAGCACATCTAAAATAGCATGTGCAAAACCCCATAAGAAAAACAGAGATGTGACTAATACAAAAGGAACCAGATACTCTTTCTTTACCAACGATTTCTTTACTTTTTCCATTTTATTGTTATTTGTTTTATACTCATCTTATTCATTTACCGGATTGTAGGGAATCGTGAACCAGAAAGTCGAGCCTTTACCCAACTCCGAATCCACACCGATCTTGCCATCCAAAGACTGTATGATGGACTCGCAGATGGAAAGCCCCAACCCCGTTCCCTGGACAAAGCTGTCAAATTTAGCAAAACGTTCAAAAACATGCGGAATATTCTCCTCGGCAAGTCCTTTGCCGGTGTCCGCCACATAAAAGCGCAGGATAGCGCCTATCCTCTCATATCCCATCGTAATAGAACCCTCCGAAGTGTATTTGCAAGCATTACTGAGGAAATTGGAGAGAACCTGTGTCAGCCGATTCTTTTCCGAATGGATCACACAAGCGACAGACGGCAGATGGCAAACCAAATCGACACCATCCTTCACACGCGACTTATAGACCTGCTGCAAGTTATTGAATATCTCGGACAAGTCGACTGCCGAATAATTGAAATCCATCTGCCCGGCTTCGATCTTCGAAAGGTCGAGAATATCATTGACCAACTGGAGCAAAAGCTCATTATTCGTCTCGATGATCTTGACATATTCACCGATCTCATCCGGCTCTTCCGCCATCGCAATCAGATTCGAGAAGCCGACAATCGCGTTCAGGGGCGTTCGTATCTCATGGCTCATATTGGCTAGGAAAGCGCTTTTCAACCGATTGCCCTCCTCCGCCTTATTACGCAGGCGGATCAGTTCGTTCGTCATCTTCAAGTCCGTAATATCGCGCCTCAACCCGATGAGTTTACGTATCTTTCCATTTTCATTCCGTCCATAGGGAACGGCATGCATCTCGAACCAGCGATCTCCCAGTGCTGGGACCATTGTCCTGATCTGGACCTCCATCACATGGATCTTTCCACAGGCAAGGTCTTCCAAACCTTTCCGAAGCAAATCACGGTCTTCGAGATCTACGAACGAAAGATACTCATCCAACGAAATTGTCATTCCTTCGAACACGGTAGACCGCGGCGAGTAGAAAATCCGAGTATCCGGATTGTACTCCCACGAAATAATCTGAGCAGCATCAAGAGTGAAGTCCAACTGTAGTTTGTTCTCTTCAAGTTCCTGCCGTCTCTTCATCTCACCCGTTATATTTCTTTCCGTCCCGATAATCTGTTCGACTTCGCCAGTCTTTTCCGACTTCAACCCGATTGCATAGGTTTCGAACCAATCATAGCCTTCACCCCGCCGGAAGCGAAACACTTCCCTCAGTTTGTTTTCTACTCCCCTGGACAGGCGGGACATAAACCGACTGTATTTTTCTTTGTCGTCCGGATGCAATAAATCCAGTGCACCTTTATTGCTCAAACCATCGTTGGCAAGCGTCTTCCGGTAAAGAGAGGTGAATGTATCCTTCTGCACATCATAGCACCAAGCCGACAGGGAACCGGCATCAAGGGCAACGGACAATTCCCGGCGTATATCATCAAGCTCGAGTTCATTCCTACGAATATCCGTCGTATCAACCATTGTAGCAACAATATATAGGTTTCCCTCTTTATCTTCCAAGCGCGTCTTAGTAGTAACAGCCCAACGGACAGGTAACCCGGTTTCTTCATCAAACAATACCCGGTTAAAAGAAATCGGCTTGTCGCTTTGTAACACCCGGTTATCTTCTTCCCTGAAAAGAGAAGCTTTCAAATCGTTCACTTCAAAATCATTCTTCCCCAACATACAATCAAAGGCCTCTTTATAAAATTCGGAGACTTTGTTGTTGTAGAACAGATAGCGGTACTCATTACTCACATCCTTGATAAACAATCCTACCGGCAGATTATCCATGATCGATTGCAGGAATGTTTTCAAACGCAGGATTTCCTTTTCGGCAACAACATAAGGAGTCACGTCATGGGTAAAGCAGATAACCGAATTATTCTCAAACGGCACAACACGTGCCTTTGTATATTTGATCCGATCCTTTTTCCCGTACTTGCAATTAAAGACAGTCACCTCACCCGTTTCGACCGTCCGTTTCACATGCAAGATAATTTCATCCAGCATCTCTTTAGCCTGCGGATATTCAAGATGAAGATCCTTCAGATTCTTCCCTATCTGGCATCTCGTGTCGACATCTTTCCAATTGTGATTATCAGGGTTCACGATATCCACTATATTCAGATCGGAGTCATAGATGGTCGCCATGTCCGGCATCCGACTCAAGAGTTCCATCATTTTGGTATTTGCCGTCTTGTAAGCGTCTTCCTTTCGTTTCCTGTAATTTAAGATACCAATAAAAATAACCACCATCAAAATAACCAAACAGACAAACAGGATCACTTCTACCGGATGTTCTTGCCATAATGAAGGTTCTTCGTTATAGAACACCGTATTTTCAGGCAACAACGAGGGGTCGATCCCTGAAGCTACGAGCGTCGGATAGTTGATATAGTAATTGGGAAGTGAAGGAGTGAACTGAAAAGCCGGACTATTTTCGAATCCTTTCGTCAGAACACAATGAGTCAGCAATGCCAAGTCCTTACCCAAATCCTCTCCGGAAATAAAATAGCCACCAATGTAATTCATGTTCGACGTGCCCTGATCCAAAACCTGATAAACCGGCTTGGACGTATAACGTGCCAGCTCATTGTGGAGCATCGAATGTGCATGGGGATATTGAAGGGCATCGGTATACCATCCCGCCGATAAGATGGCATAGGAATCATCCATACAGGCAATCGAATCGAGTAGTTGGGGAGTAGACAGCTTACAGCCATCCATATAGCGAAGGTCGAGCGAATCGATCTGCTCGAAAAGATCGTTGATATAAGACTCGAAAAACGCCATATTATAACGATTGTCATAACAAAACGCCACTTTGCGGATATGTGGCTGAAGTTGTTTTATCAGCGACAGGTTCTCAATGACAAAATCCTTATAGGAATATCCCGTTATTCTGAAATCGCCGAACGACTCTTTCATCGGCATCATATCGGCAACCGAAAACAGCTTCTTGTCTTTATTCTCATAATCAATGAAGGCTCCTTTCACATAACCCAACACGACAGGAATCTCATGCCAGCTATCCACACAAGTGACCCGATAGGAAGACCAAGCCTCATTGCCTAGCAGCACGACCACATCCGGCTTTACCTTATAGGCAGCAAAAAGCTGCCGCATCCATCCTACCCAGGTTTCAAAGACGGGAGAAGCCTCGCAGTCCATATACTCAACAAATATTTTCGCTTCCGAATCTACCTGCATCTGATCTATGAAAGACGCAATCAGATGGTTTCCCTCTTCCTTGATCGGAGAATAAGAGCTAATGACCAAAACCTTCTGACCATTGCCGCTTGTCGTCCTTGCCTCCACAGGGAAAAGAGAAAGAGTAAAAACAAATAAAATTATCAGCAGTTCGTCGATTATCAACTTGCCATTTAGCATCATTATCCCGTTGTTATTAGACTATACCTGCAAATGTACAGCATTTTTTCATTTCAAGAACCTAATATGCTTGTATTTGAGCCACATTATGGCAAAAACGTCCCATTAGCCAGGATACGATCATTGACATCAAGCCAATGCTAAGACGGATAATAAGGGAGTGTCAACCAGAAAATCGAGCATTTTTTCTTCTGACTTAACTTTGAGCTCCCCCCCAAGCATTCGACGACCATCTGAGAAGATGCTGTTCAAAAATTACCCACACATCCTTCCTGACACATAGGCACATCGACTTGAATAGCTTTACTTTATTACAGTATAAAGTTACCCTACTACATACCTGGCATTCTTCCCCATCAATCGATAAATGGAAGCTACGATCAACCAGGAAATGGCAAATGCGACAACCGCGGCGGCAGGTATCTGTAAAGCCACCGGTACATGCAAGGCACGCATCAGAACGACACCCGGACCGGTAAAGAAATAATGCACCATATAGATTCCGAACCCACAAGTCGTCAGGTTTGCCAGCAAACTCTTGATCTTTTCGGATCGCACATCCACCTTTTTCATCAATAGGAAAACGGGGACCGTCATCATCACGACGTTAAGAGAACAATAGGTAAAGAAAAGTTCCAGCAATTCTTCGCTGTATTCCGGCAGAGCGGTTACATAGCGGAAACCGAAAAAAGTTACGACATAGCCGATCAAAAACATCGGGATCCCGACCAACAAGATTTTATTCAGACTCCAGTCGTGATTGCGCAGGTAATGTCCTAAAAGCAGATAGCCGTTGAACCCGGCAAAATAATACAACATATTGAAGGAGTTCCAGGAACAGCCTCCCCATACATAAGGTGAAACGAACTGATAGTAATAAGGCAACAGTGTCGACACGCCCCAGGCCAGCAAAAACCATAGCTTGGCCTTTTCAGAGGCTTTTTCCACCCAGGCAGAGAAAACAGGCAAGTACAAGTATAACCCGATCAATAGATAGATATACCACATATGCACATCTACAATCGAGAAATTCAATGGGATCTCCGCAATATATCTCAAGGAAACATCCAATGACTGACGAGCCACTTCTTCGCCCGAATAGGGAAAAAAGTCCAAGATCACCTCCGGTGACAAGCCTAGCTGTCCGGTTATCCAAGGGAACAGGTTATAAAGCACAGACCAAATCAGGAAAGGCCAAAAGACACGGCTGATCCTTTTTTTATAAAAGACGGAAGTATCGTCCTTCAATGGCAACAGCAAGGCTCCCGTAATCATCACAAACAGGGGGACACAAGGACGGAGAAACGATCCATAAGCTGCTCCCCAGAACTTAATCTGATCGATATTAGCTGGTGGTTCACCCGGATAAAAGTTAAACGGATCTGCACTATGGCAACAAACCACGGTAAACATGGCAACAAAACGTACCACATCCAGCCAAACAACATGCGATCGGCCAATTGCCGAATTCTGACTCTTCATCATAATATTAGCATCTTACTAAGTTTATATTCCAAGCTAAGAACCGCCCGCCGTGCAAACGGAACCAGAAAAGCTTTCATTGCTTTATCAAACTATTAAAGGATTTGTCCGCTCTATAAAAGAGAAAATCCTGACAATCAATATTGTCAGGATCTCTTGTACCCAGACCTGATACAAACCATAGAAATCACAGGAAAACAAAAAGAGTTTATTCTACTCATTATCAACCATTTGCACATCTCCTGTTTTCTCCATTTTTGCCCTATTTTGCCCGTTTTCTGTTATTCAGTACACTTTTAGTACACTTTGAAATATCATTTTCTTTTGTACCTTTGCAATATCGGAAAACAAAAGAAAATCAACTATTTAGTGTAATTACCCGGTTACGGTACCTAAATCGGGATAAAACCTCTAAACAATGGCAAAGTTAGAAAATAAAACGAAAGAGAACCCCAAGTTGGAGCAAAATAAGCTCTCGGACGGTAGAATAAGCCTTTACTTAGAGTATTATTTAGGTAGAGAGGAAAAGCCCGTATTGGATGAAAACGGTAATCAGGTGTATTACGATAGTGGGAAAATGCAAGGCAAACCCAAGTTTGCAGTAAAGCATAACAGGCGAAAAGAAAACCTTAGCCTGTATCTGATAGACAAACCCCGTACACCTGCGGAACGGCAACAGAACAAGGAAACTTTGGAACTCGCCATGCGCATACGTGCAGAGCGTGAACAGGAGTTTAAAGAAAGCATGTTGGGTTACCGCTTAAAGAAAGACAGGGCTGTTAATTTCTTGGACTACTTTCAAGCCTATATCAATAGCTATACCAAGAAAGATATTCGCATGGTGCAAATTGCGCTTAGCCGTTTCAAAGACTTCTTGAAAGAGAAATATCCCATGAATGAGTGTAGCATTAAACCGGAACTCATCACCAAAGAAATGATGGAACAGTTTGTAGCTTATCTGCAATCCCGAAGCGTTGGCGAAGGTGCTAAAAGCATATACCAGCGTTTCAAGAAAGTCATTTGCTATGCAATAGAGCATGATGTAATGCTGAAAGACCCTTGCAAAGATGTCACCTGCAAAGTAGATAGCCAGATGCTTCGGAAAGATGTGCTTTCGCCCGAAGAAATACAAAAGCTGATAACTTGTCATTATGACAACGAAAACCCTATAGTCAGACGAGCGTTTATCTTTTGTCTGTATTGCGGTCTGCGCTTCTGTGATGTAAAAGACCTTACCTATAAGAATGTGGATTACGCAAACCGGTTATTGAAGTTTGAACAAAGCAAGACCAAAGGGACATTCAGCCAGTAGCGGTGTGGTTATCCCCTTGAATGACGGTTTATTATCCATTATTGGCGAAGCTCCGGCAGATAAGAATTGTTTGATATTCGATTTGCCTACATACGAAAGCTGCTGCAAATCAGTAAAGCGTTGGGTAAAGAGAGCCGGAATAGACAAGCACATAAGCTGGCATTGTGCAAGACATTCGTTTGCCGTGAACATTCTGAACAATGGGGCAAATATCAAGACCGTAGCCAGTCTTTTAGGACACAGCGGATTGAAGTATACCGAGAAATACACCCGTGCCGTGGATAAATTGAAAGAGGAAGCAATAAACAGCCTACCCGAACTAAAGTTTTAACCACAAAAGACTTATCTTTGTAACTATGAACTTTGAAGCATTAGTAAAACATATCAGCACGATACAAAACACGTTGCAGGCACAAGCCGCACACGCTGTAAACCTTGCCCTTACTTCCCGTAACTGGCTTATGGGTTGCTATATCGTGGAGTTCGAACAGAACGGAGAAGACCGTGCCGCATACGGTGAACAATTGTTGAAGAAGCTGGAACAACGGCTGAAAACAAAAGGTCTGAATGAACGTAGATTCCGTGAATTTAGGCGGTTATACATTGTTTATCCACAACTGAAAGAACAAGTATTACACTACATCATGGCAGGAAATGAAATTCGGCACACGCTGTCCGCCGAATTCACGGAACCAATTCGGCACTCAGTGTATGCCGAATTACAAACACCAGAAATACAATATAATAAGTGGAGTATTCCTGCTGAAAGGTTGTTCAATAAATTACCTTATTCTCACTTAAAGTTCATATCCAAAATCGAAAATCCGACAAAGCGTGCTTTCTATGAAATGGAAGCAATACGTGGCTGTTGGTCTGCAAGAGAACTGGAACGGCAAATATCATCTTTGTATTATGAACGTAGCGGACTCTCCAAAAACAAAGAAGCCCTCTCCGCTTTAGTCCAGCAACAAGCAACCCTATTACAACCTAAAGATGTTATCAACACCCCTGTTACTTTAGAGTTCTTAGGATTGAATGAACGAGCCTTAGTAACAGAAAACGACTTAGAGCAATCCATTCTTGACAACCTGCAACACTTCCTGCTGGAAATGGGGCATGGATTCTGCTTTGAAGCTCGGCAAAAACGTATTTTGATAGACGAAGATTATTTCTTTGCCGACCTTGTGTTCTATCACCGCATCTTGAAATGCCATGTTATTGTGGAATTGAAGATAGACAAGTTCCACCATGAGTATGCTTCGCAACTGAATATGTATCTGAACTATTTCAAAGCGGAAGTAATGCAGCCGGATGATAATCCGCCTATCGGTATTCTGCTTTGCACAGAAAAGGGAGATACATTGGTTAAGTATGCCACTGCCGGATTAGACCCGAATATCTTCGTACAAAAATACATGATAGAACTTCCAAGTGAGGAAGAAATAAAGGAGTTCATTGCTTCCTCAAATTACTAACCTATCATCAAAAGTAATACTAGCGAAAAGAAGAATACTGTTTTTCTTTTCGCCAGCACACATATAATTTGCTGGCAACAGGCATAAGTTTAGTCCGTTTTGGATATATAGACAAAAAACAAACTAAACCTCAATTATCCAATAACAGCAAGCACACAATAATTCACACCTTTTAGTGTATCTTTTAAAGATATGATACAACACAATCAAAGATATTGGGATATTTATTATACATTTGTACTTCACACGAACAAATGATGACTGGATTTAATCCATACATAGGCAATATAGACATAGACTTTTTCAAAGCATTGTGTTTGAAGCATGGGGAATTACGACATTATAAAAAAAATGAGTTTATTCTTCGTGAAGGAGATGTATGTTCTTTCTTCGGCTTTATTCTGTCGGGGGTGGTAAAATACAGTTGTACCAACCGGACAGAAAACAGGATGTATAATGTGGGATTTTCATTTCCCCATGAATTTTTAGCCGATTACCCCACGTGCTTATATGACAAGAAGTCTGAACTGAATATACAAACCATTACTTCCTGTGACATTTACATCTGTTCTTCCACATTTTTGCAGCAACTATTCGGCATCAGTATAGAGAACCAGCATATTGCCCGTATTGCAGCCGAGCAGATGTTCTTTCAATCCTATTCCCGCTACTTGGATTTTTTCAGATTCACACCGGAAGAACGTTATCTTCAACTCTTGAAAAGATGCCCTTCTGTCCTGCAAATGGTACCACTGAAAGACATTGCATCTTACCTCAGAATTACTCCGATACATCTAAGCCGCATCAGACATAAACATAGTTTTGGCAACAAAGAATAAACATAGGTTTAGAAATTCACTCTTTTGATAAGAAATTCAGGAAGGCATTGATTTATTATAAAAATCACTATCTATTTTTGTGATGATTGCTCGGAAGCAAACAGCCGAACAGCTGTTGGTCTGAGTTGATTGCCCATGCAGTCGAAAAGAGGCAAATACAGAAGCAAAAAAAAGAATTCAAGAAATGCTATATTTCGGGTATTCCATCGAGTGTGCAACAGACAGAAACTATGGAGAGATAATATAAATACAGATTGTAAATCAAAGCAATATGAAGAATAGAGAACTCATTTTTAAGACAATAGTGGTGACAATTACAGCCATAGTGACTATTTTTGTAGTTGGTTTCCTTATGCGTATGTTTATTGTGCGAAATGCTGTAAAAATTGAACATAATGATGAAATGCTTAAATCAGAGTTTAGAGAAGATTGAGAATTTAAATACAGAAGTAACATGAAAACAAGATTTTTTTTGGGTGCACTTACATTGTTCCTCTGCGCATTCAGTTTTATCAGCTGTAGTAACGATGATGAAGAAGGCAGAAAGATAACCAATTACAAAGAGTTAGTGTTAACAGTGGCATCAAAGGAAATACCGGGAATTATTTGGCATAGCGGTAGTGATTATGTGACAGAAGTATATGCTGCCAAAACAGAACAGAGTTGCGAATGGAGCACCTACTATGGTATATCCGGATTTGAATATGAGAAAGGCTATGAATACAAAATTAAGGTTAGCGAAACCACCTATCTGGATTATGCAATGGGTGATCCATCGTGGACGGAGCGTGAACTGCTGGAAGTGATTTCCAAGGACAAAAAAGAATCGGAAGACCTGCCGTTACACCTTGTTCCTGAAACCTATTATAAGCATATTCCTCTTCCTCGTTACAGATATGCGGTAGAAGCAGAAAACAAATCGCTAATTGAAGATGATTTAAAAACGAGTACTCTCCTTCCTTTAGATTGCCACTATCTGTATTATAGCAGTGAAGGTGATTTCTTAAAATGGATAGGCATACAAGACAAAAACAGCGCCTTTGGTCCCTACATTGTAAAAAACGCACACAAAAATCCGGAAGAAATGCCGGAATCCTACAAACTGCTTCCTCCGGAAGGTCGTATAGTGGGAGACGGTATGGAATGGACGTTCTTGGATGAATCTGAAAATCCAGTAAATCCTCTTATTTTTGACGTATTCATTGGTTACGCTGCCCTAACCAAGAGTACAGGTCCTACACCTGACACTTTCTTCTTATATAAAGACCTTACACAGTTCTACCAATCCAAATACCCGAATGCTGGAGTAAAGACGGTCGTGGTTTCTTATGCACTACGAAATACCGCAGCCATCCGATAAGCAGGTAGCACTCAAAGTATGGAATGTGGAATGAAACAACGACCTTTACAAAAGGGGTAAGTCCATTTATAAAATGAACAATTAAATAAAGGAAAAACATTATATTTGCACCTAATAAAATTAAAGCAATATGATACAAAAATTTAAAGTTTCCTTCATGGGTATAGTCACATTGATTGCGTGTGCATTTCTTACAAGCTGCGGAGATGATGACAACGAATCAGGTGAAATTTACAAAACAGGAGTTCATAAAATTGTAGTTGAACAGTCTGGAGATACTGATGCTTTTGCATTGGAAGTAAGTTTTGGAGCAAGCAGCATAGGTGCCTCTGCTAAGTTATACAATGATGCTGGAGAATATGTCGGTGAAACTTACGGCGTAACTATGGATAAAGCCAAAGCCTCCTGTTATACCGGAGATAATGCAATTTACATGACTTGTTCTGGAGCTGTTCACAATATAATAGATGAACCGGGCAAGAAGTTAAAAGTCATTGTAACGGCTTATATCAACGATAAAGAAGTAAACCGATTAACTAAAGAATATGAAACGGCACAAGAAGATTTGATTGAAACTTTTCGAGTTTCAACAACAACAGAATAAGGAATTTCAGATGATATGTTTTTTGATATAACAAGAAGACCTGCCGGGCATTGCATCCGGCAGTGCCTTAGGTTTGGAGTCACATTAAACTTAAAAAAACAGCCCTTATGGATATATCACTCCTTCTAATCATATTGGTGTGCGCATTAGATGTAGCCGTACTGCATAATGTCATACGCTCAAAAAGCACTTTGGGAAACAGAATTTTATATTCGCTGATTATTTTGTTGATTCCTGTTGTTGGAGTGTCAATATATTATCTTATCAAAAAAAAAATAAATCCTCTTCCTAAAATACATCATTATGATATTGAAATATATATTGAATAGCATAATGCTTATCATAGCTATATCCTTCATTGCTATGTGCATATTCAAGACCACCGAACTGAGCTCAAGACTTATGCAGACAGCTGTAGCCATAAGCTGTTTTTGTGCCATCTTCTCCAAGAAGACATTAAGATATGTGCTTGCCTCCATTGCATTGATTCTTATGGGGATTTCATTCTACCTAAGCTTTTAAATCAGCGTAGCTAGCACTCAAGGCAGCAGCAAAAACAATCTATTCTCAATACTATAAATAGCAGATTCAATAGTAAGTACACCTCATTTGGCTTCATAGTTTAAAAGACTATTCAAATACTTTTCATCCAATTTGCCAACACGGTATTTTGTTCCAGCCTTTAGATGTTTCTCTACAAATTTATTAGTCTCCTCAATGTCCCTCATTTTTCTTTGAAACAACTCTTCAGATATGTTTATATCTTTTCCGCAAGTCAGATTGCAAAGAATTCTTCCCTTATCATCTTGGGTACAATGTTTGTAAAAACGATAAGTAGCAGCAACCATCTGATTTTCAAAATTCTTTTGTTCTTCTACTGAGATAGAAGAACGTGTTGCTTGGTTTGCGTATACATTTGGAATGATTTCGATAAAATCGTTATCATTTACATACTCTTTAATAGACTTAACTCTTACTTTTTGAGTATCTGAAATATTTTGGTTATTGCCTGCTACTGTGTCGCATCCTATAAGCAGCCATACCAAAAGTAGGATCAAGCCCGCACCAATAGAAATATATAGCATTGCCTTAAAGTAGACCGCCTTATCGAGTTCTTCTTTTTCCAAGGTTTTTCGGCGAATGTCTTCCATCTTTTCCAGTGTCACCTGAGCAAGGTCCGTACTTTTCCTTGTATCCAACAATCGGTGATATGTGTCAGATAGCCGTTCCCGATTCCGTTTGCGCAGTTCCCGATTTTCTTTATCGCGCTGCAGCATGTCATTGATGCATCCTAAAGTTCCCATAAGACGTGATTTTGTTGCTGCTTAATATAATGCTTTTTCTAGTAGTTTATGATGTTACAGTCAATATATTATAGATTTTAAACAGTCAAACTCAACAATTTGCGTCAAAAGTTAATTCTGCAATTCTAAACACCACACTACTATATTATTTCTCAGAAAAATGTCCTAATGAATTGATTATCTCTGTCGATTTAAGGATGAAAGAAAGTTAATTTACTTAAACTCAGGAAAGAAGGATTCAACAAACAGTTGATTATGCGTATATTTTCCTAAATTTGCTTTTAACCCATAGGATTGGATATGAAGCACTATCTACTCATATTATTAGCTTTCATTCTTGTCTGTCCGATTCTGGCACAAGACAAACGTGAAGATATATCAGCAATGTTGGAAAACAGGATTTGGAAAGCGAGGACTCCAGAAGGTAAGGCATACCAGGTTGAAATGGATTTGCGTGATTACAACTGGCTCATCAAGACATTAAGCAAATCCTGTAAGTATCCTCCAAAATTACAGGAAAAAAATCAGGAAGGACTGCTCCATGTAGTATTTGAAGTAGATGATCAAGGTTGTATTGCCAATCCTCAAATCCTTATGTGCAGCAACCGAAAATTCAAAAAAACTACCCTGAATGCGTTCAAAAAGATTACCGGTATTCCTACAACCCTGCGGGAGGGAAAAGATACGCTTACAGTTCAATTTAAACTAGACAGACCGGTTGTTTCAACGAATTTCCATGCCGATGTTTTGATAATCGGATACAGTTCATGTGACACTCCAATTCTGATGCGATATGATGCCACACTGACTGCCCATACCACAGAGCCTTATTTGGAGGTGGGTGTTCCGGTCTGTTATCTGAATGAACGGGGCGATACCATTGTGCCATACGGCAAGTACAGATACTGTCAAACAGATACTATCAAAGAATTTGGTTTTGTTTATGAGAACAAACCAAAGAATGCTCGAATTGTCTGTATCAATGATGCCGGCAAGGAGCTTTTCTATGTATTCAAATATGACAATGGTCCCGATTATATACAAGAAGGGCTTTTCCGTATAATGAACGAGGATGGATTGGTAGGTTTTGCCGATTCATTGGGTAATGTAATAATTGAACCTCAATTTAAGTTTGCCTACCCATTTAAAGGAGGAAAAACCAAAGCAACTTTAGAAGGTGAACGAAAGGAAGTTCCCAAATCAGAGGGAGAAAAACATTATTGGGAAAGTGGCACTTGGTTTTATATAGATAAGAAAAACAGGCATTTAACTGATTAAAAACAAATAAATACCTAATCATCATGAAAACAAAACTATTTTTATCAGCTATTGTCTTCTTTATGGTTCTAACTGCGCAAGCGCAAGAAGTTAATGAACGATATATCGAAGTGAAAGGTACATCGGAAATAGAAATTATGCCGGACAAAATTCACTACATCATTGAAATTCGTGAATACTTTAAAGAGGAATTTGAAGAGTGGGCAAAGCCGGAGGAATATCGCACGAAAGTGCCATTGAGCCAAATAGAAAAGGATTTAAGGAAGATGCTGAAAGAGGTGGGTGTGTTAGATAGTGCCATCCGTACAAAAGAGATTGGCGATTATTGGCGAAAACAAGGACAGGATTTTTTAATATCCAAGCAATTTGATATTACATTGACTGATTTCAAACAGATAGATGAAATAATCAAACACATAGATACGAAAGGCATTAATACGATGCGTATCGGTGAATTGGAAAATAAAGATATGTTGGCTTATCACCAAAAAGGAAAAATAGAAGCACTAAAAGCTGCACATCGAAAAGCTACTTATTTGGTTGAAGCCTTTGGTAAAAGATTAGGCAATGTCATACGCATTGTGGAAAAAGATAGCGGTAATGCTTTTCCTCTTGCGCAAAGTAATGTCATATCATCCGATGTTGCCTCATTCGACAATTTCCGCACCATCAAGAAGAACTATTCCATGCTAGTGCGTTTTGAAATTGTTGATTAGTAAGCTAAGTACAAAATTACATATCAAAAACGAAATAGCCGGAATAAGAAAGTTTTCATTTCATCACTCCGGCTTTACTTTATTTATGGTTTACCCAGCTTATCAGCTTCCTTTCTCAACTGCTCGGCTTGTTCATTAAGCAATCTTGCACGCTCCAATGCTTCTGCCTGTTTCTTACTGCGATATTCAAAATCTATCACAGAATCGGTCAAACTTTGGATGAAATCATTATCCCTCTGCCAGTTGAATTTGGTTTCCAGTATATCAAGGACTTCTCCGTTTGCCCAACCCTGCATCAGCAAATAACGGTATTTCATATCATTGTCCTGTAACTGCTGCATCCGTGTAGCCAAACGGATATTTAACCATATGGAAGCGGAACAGAGAACCAGCACTGCCGAAAAAATAAACAACCCCGGACGAATCCAAGAAGTAACCTTGTTGTAAATCCGTTGATAGAACGGCAAGGGGGCAACTTCCTCTTTATCCGTCTTATAGGAATTCAAGGTATCAACCATTATTTTAAAATTACGATAGATTTCCAAAGATATTCTCTTGGTGTCCTCGATATGCTGCTGCTGACCTTGCATCTTGTTCCGTACATCGTCAAGCTGACTTTGGATAGTCTGCAGCTTCTCCACAGGAACAGCCGGGTTACTGTGCAGTCTCGACAATGCCTGTTCAATCGCTCCCAACCGTTCGAGAGTTTCCTCCCGGCTGGCTGGCGTTACCTGCGCTTCCAGCTTCTCTTTCATTTCTGTAACCATAGAGAGAAGCCCCTCTAAAATCAAGTTGTCTTCCATGTCTTTACAATTTAAGTTGTTTTTTCTTTTTCTTCTTCTTTCTCAAATTCAAGTTCGGCTCTTCATCCACTGGAGACGGTGATGCAGAAAACAGACCGAGCGAACCACTTATAAACGAACTTTCAGCATTGCTCCGTGTGGGTATTTGTTCCCGGATGTGTGCGAAAGCTGTTTGCTGTTGGCTTTCGGCAACATTCATTCCTGCATCTCCGAAATATCTATCCAGTTTGGAGAAACTGAAACTGCGGTCTATCTCCGAACCCTTGAACGTGTATTCTCCTTTGAAAAAGGATATGCCCTGTATTTCATCGGTCTGCCCCTTTCGTTTGAACTGGATAGTGATACCCTTTTCTGCCAAACGGTACTGCAACTGCTGCCAGTTACGGGATTTGCCGATTTCGTTCTTCACAGCCGTGTAAATCT
>OLQM01002576.1_pt1 | contig 17450 bp, 16 predicted proteins | sample 1673161 | NCBI WGS metagenome assembly OLQM01 (sample SAMEA3136761, study PRJEB25190) | human gut metagenome | reverse complement strand
TGCTTGAAGCAGCGGCTGAATCGCCACCGGAGGTAACAGAAAATGAATAAGGGGGGCTGCTTGTCACTAACATGCTGTCATCCGAACTATTGTGTCTCAATGAGTTGGAATGAGGATTTCTATGTTTAGTGGACAGTAATAATAAAAAAACGAAATTTATGCACAAAAAAATTGTGGCATAGAAAATATTTTTATATATTTGCAGCGGTTTCGTGATGAAACTATCTAATAATACAAAAAAGATAATCGCACATTATTATAAAATATCTAATCTTTAATTTTTTTATCTTATGGAAAATCACAAGAAAATTCTTTTGTTAGTCATCAGTTTAATTATCGGTTTTATGGTTGTGGGCTGTAGCGACAACGATTCGCCCGAAATACCACAGGTGCCGATTAATTTTACCATCAATGTAACAGACGTTACGTCGAACAGTGCCAAGGTAACAGTTACACCATCGAACACAGACATTTACTATTTCTGTAAAGTCGTGCGTTCCGAGATGTTAAAGGGTTTGGACTATGCAGGGATTATCAGATTGCTTTCGTCCACTAACACAATGATTACACCCAGTAAGGGAACATCTGTTTTCACACCAGATACGCTTGCTGCGAATATGGATTATACGGCTGTCGTATTCATGAAAGATGAGTTTTCTACGCCAAAGGCGTATCGTGCCGAATTCAAAACTACGGAGATTCCTGCGAAGGATTTGGGCGAAGGAGCGAACTGCTATATCGTCCCTGAAGCAGGAAAGTATAGTTTCGTGCCACTGCACGTTAGCGGAAAGCCGATTGCAAACATCGACAAGGTAGACTGGATATGGTCTACAAAGGTAGGCGAGAGCAATGAACAAAAATTATTGAAAAATGTTTCGTTCGATGGAGAGCGCGTGCTTCTCGATGCAACAGGTGAGAGAGGGAGCATCATTTTGGCAGCTTTCGATACAACGGGAAAAATCGTCTGGGTATGGCATATTTGGTGTACGGAAATTCCGAAGACAATGAAATATGAAAACGGAAAGGTCTTCATGGATCGTAACCTTGGTGCGCTCAGCGCAGATCCGACCGACGGTAAGAAGACATGGGGTCTGCTGTGGCAATGGGGGCGCATAGTTCCGTTCTTTGGCGGATATGAAGAAACAGAATGGAATAAAGCAGATGCTTTCAATGAGTCGCGCAAGTGGACTATACTCAATCCCAAATATGGACTTGAATGGAAATTCGAGTATCATGCCGTAAATATAGACGAGGCAATCGCCAAACCAACAATGTTTTTCTGTGATCCGAAATCGTGCGACTGGAACAATACGATTGATCTTAAGTTGTGGGGTGCAGTGAAGACGGATTATGACCCGAGTCCGGCCGGATACCATGTTCCGCAGACCTCGGACTGGGAGGAGCCTTTGGAGAAGTTGGTTACAAAAGAAGATTTGAGCGGTGCCACCTATACATTTGATGGAAACACGGCTTGGTGGCCTGCTTCGGGTAGCGGTAGAGAGTTTGACTCGGGATGCAATATCATCGGTAGAGGAGGCGTCTTTGTATGGTCGTCCACCGCAGAATATGTTACGGATCCTTTCTTCGGAATGGACAACTCACCTATAGCTTTCCGTCTCGCTTTCCAACTCGACCCGAGATTCCTGACGGTAAAGGCAATGGGTAACCGAGCCTTTGCGCATTCTATTCGTTGCGTAGCCGATTAAACACGTTTGTGGATAAATTTCCGAATATTGTAGGGATTTTTACTAATATTACTTCTAAATCCAAGAAATTATTCGTATGGAAATAAAAAAACTATATAAACTTATTTTGGTAGGCTTGTTTCTATTGTCTGCCAGTCGGCTTACAGCAGAAAATGACAATCCCGTATCACGCAGGATAACGATTGGTCGTTCATCGACCATTCTTAAATCGTCTGTAACAGGAGATCTTCTTTGTCCGGAAAACACCATCCACTCTGAAGCCTTCGACCCTAACGCTCGAATGAAAGGCATCAACCGATCAGATCAGGGATATATTGACGGAAAGACGAGAGACTATCAGACGTTTTCCGACAATCGGTTTCTCATTCATGGTGTGCAGGTATTCGGTATCTTTGCCGACGGAAGTTTTCAACTTTCTACCGAAAGACTCCATCTTGACTCAGAAGGAAACATGTTGGAACCGATACGTCTCGAGGTTGCTTTCTGGGAGATTGCACCAACGGGCCTTCCAGGGAACTTGATATACAGAGAAGAGATTGACGTTATAGGAGAGAAAACCGGTGCTACTTGGGGCGTGGAGGGACGCGAACCGGTGGGTCCTATCTACGCTTTCAAGATGAACCTGAAAGAAAAGGTGAGGATGGAAAGCGGCTTCGTCAGTGTATGCGCTGTTGATATGGGAGATCATCCGCAAAGTTCATTCTGCACGATTCACGATTCATCAATTTCGCATCCCGGGCTAATCTCCTACGAGCAGGAAGGACAACCGATTAAATGGTTCAACGGTGGGTTCAATTATTGCTTTCTGGGCAGTCAGAACGAGCCTCTCGCCCAAAAGGGACTGAAGTTCACCCGAATGTTGAGTCCGTCTCAGACCGAACGCGGAAAGTTTGCCAAAGTTCAGGTGGAGTTGCGGAATTATGGCACGACGGACATATCGGATGCTATGCTCGAACTTTATGAAAACGAACGGTTGTTGCATACAGAGACTGTCGATGCAACTATTCGACAAGGCGATACATATAAATACACATTCAAAAATCGCATAGACTGCTCGGATATCGGCACACATCACTATACGTTACGGAACATTACCCCAGGCGATGAACTCTTCGCTCCGCAAACAATAGCGTTCTCTACAACAAATATTGAGGACGTATGTAGTTCACAGAGTCTTTACGACAAGAAATACAAGTACATAAAGCGGGTCACAGTGGGAACGATAGACAACCCTTCCGAATGGTCGCAATATTCCGACTTCCGTAATCTGAAAACCGAGATAAAGCCCTCCGAAAAGCTTACCATGACGATAGACCGGATTGCCGGAAATGGTTACTTTGTCAAAGTATGGGTGGATTGGAATGGTAACGGTCTGTTTGATGACGTGGGCGAATTCATCGGTTATGTCACTCAAAACACAATTGACATAAAGATACCCGAAGAGATATATGCCGAGCCAGGTGACAAGTGTATGAGAATAGTGTTGAGCAATACGGATACTGCACCATGCGGTAACTATTACTATGGTGAGACGGAAGATTATACTCTGACCGTAGTCCGTCCTGCTTTTACCCCTGCACTATCGTTAGGGAGCAAGGAATTAGATGTTGAGATGAACGTCGGTGAGACAAGCGAGCATACTCTGAATATGAAAAACGACGGTTCGGAAACGTTGCACGCAAATATTTCCGTACTCTATCGACTGCCTTTCTCACCCGATACCAGGCCAGTATATAAATCTCCGACATGCAATCCTACGCAGACTCAAAAACCTGTGCTTTCGGTCGGCAGACAGGGATGCCAAACTGTCGGATATTCAAAGGAACCTACCGAAGATACGAATATCGTACTCAGTTACGGAGGCGATTATAGCAGCAATGTCGGAGCAGACAATGTATATGTATCGTTTGCACAACATTTCCCCGGCACTGCACTGGCAAACATCTCAGGTATGCAACTTTCGAGCATTGATGTCTATATCGCATCAGCGGCAAGAAAGTCGTTCGTTGTAGTTTGGAAAGGGAGAACCCAGAATACAAATGGTGAACCTATAGTGAAACAACAATTCGTTCCACAGCCCAACTCTTGGAATCACATCGTACTCGAACATCCTGTCAATATAGCCGACCAAGATTTATGGATCGGCGTAGCACTGGAAGGTTGCAAAGGTATCAATTATCTTGTGGGAGTTGATCAAGGACCGGCAAGTATAGGTTTCGGCGACATGATTTCCATAGAAAACAGCAACTATTGGTGGTCGCTGGCCGATTTGGGAACAGACTGCAATATCCTTATACGAGGCAATGTTACCGGACAGCGCACGCCTGCTGTCAGTTGGCTCAATCTCGACAAAGAAGAATTGACACTCGCAGCCGGACAAAACAATAACGTGAAGTTGCACATCAATACCTATGGTTTGAAAGACAATCTCTATGAAGCAAGCATCAAGATAACAACTAACGACCCACTGGCCTCGTTGTTCAAACTTCCCGTTTATCTGCGTTCGACGGATTCTTCAGACATTACTATGCTCAAAGGAATCGACACACCGATGTTCAGCATAACACCCGGTCGTCAACTCACTTCAACTTCATCAAAGCACATCAGTTATATGGCTATATTCGACATGTGTGGCACCATGCTCGCTATAGAATATGATGCAAGAAGTATTGATATAAGCCGATTGCAACAGGGCATATACATCGTGAAGGCCGTCTATAAAGATAACAGTTCTACATCTGGGAAATTCATGATAAAATAAAAAAATAGAGAGTGGGGAACTTATTGCTGCTATAAGATTTCCCCTCTCGCCTAAACCTCAAAAAACATTACTTATGAAAAAATTTAATCTAATTCTTACATTTTTATTGGGCATGTATAGTACGAACCTTACTGCTCAATACATTATAGATCCGGAACTGCCTGTACCAACACCTCGCGCAGCATCAGACATTACCGAATATGGATTCAATGCAAATTGGAATCCTGTCTCAAATGTAGCTGGCTATCTCGTGAAGACTTTTGTCACTTGCAAGGCAGAAACCAACGGAGAGGCATTCGATTACATCAACACCGATTTCAGTTTCATTGTTTCCGACTATACGACCGACAATCCCGACGACAACGGGACGACACAGGGAGAAATAAAGATAGACGTGCTGAAAGTGACAAATCGATGTGGATGGCGAACAATGAATGCCGTCTATGCCAATGGAGTACTGGGGCTTAACAATGCCTGGTATCACGCTATTGTCAACGGAAGCTTACTCTCTCCGATACTCGACTTGCGGAATGGCGACGGAAAAGTAAAGATAAAGTTCAAAATCAAAGGGGACAATAGGGCAAAGAACTTGATAGTTCAGATCAGAAATACCGATGTAATTCCCAATGTGGCCATCAATTCCCATACCGTACCCGTTACAACGGAATGGGTAGAGCATGAGTTCACGCTTGAAGGCGGAATTGAACACTGCGATATTTATTTCGAAGGTTGCGATGCCGGCAATGGAAAAGCACTTTATTACTTTTTAGACGACCTGCGCGTATGGCAGGAACTTAAATCAGGAGAAGAAGCAACTGCCATATATTCCGACGCAAACTTTGCAAATGACCCTACAGCCGCCAAACTTTACATCAACACTACCGAACTTGCTCCAACAGAGAAATACGCATTCAGTGTGGCAAGTTATAAAGATGGAAAGGTGAGTTATGACTCGCAACGAGTTCATCTCGATGAAGACCCAAGTGGCATTGAATGCCTAACTCAAGACAAAGGAATATACATCGAGGGTGGAATTCTCCATCTTAAAGGAGTTATGTTACCTGTCAAGGTTTACAATGCAACAGGTATGCTTGTCGGTGAAGGAACAGGCAATATCACGCTTCCTGGCAGAGGTATATACATCGTCAAAATAGGTAATAAAACCTATAGAGTTATGAACACGAATTGATATTCTTCTCGTTTTTTTACGTCTGCAACCGTATTAAGCAGCATACAAACGGTTGCAGACTTTTATTTGCGCATATCGCTACTCAGTGTAAGATTTGTATGGACAAATATTTTTCTGTCCGCTAAAAATATAAAGAGCAGAAAGTTCTATCCGCAATGCCGATAAACACTCATTGCGGATAGGATTTTATAAAGCGAGCCTTGTCTTCTCGGGATTTTCAACATAATTAGGGTCTGCTAATTATGTGCAAGTTCTTAGAAGGCCCCCCGTAAATAAGATGGCGGCAAATTTGGTGATAAGGCATAAAAGCAGTAACTTTGCAACCGCTAATGAGGATGCCGTGTTCCGGTGTCCGCATCTGTGGGTGAGAACAGTGGATGGTCCCATAGTTCAATGGATAGAATAAGTCTCTCCTAAAGATTAGATCCGAGTTCGATTCTCGGTGGGACTACCATGAAGCCGGCATATCGCCGGCTTCTTTGCTTGTGTCGTTGGCTGTGGTGGCTACCGTGAGAATTTCTGTATGTCCTGCATGGAAATTGCGCCGGAGATGTTTATCACCGAGACGTTGTCCTCACTGGTTGCCAGCAGCAGGAAGTCGTTCTTTTTCCCCGGCAGCACTTTGTGGTATATCACCACGTTCTCGCCGCCGTCGTTCGCCGTCATCACCATGTCGTATTTGTTCCTGCGCATGTCGGCAGCCACCTGCGCCTTCACCGCCGCGAAAAGACTTTTCTTCTCGCAATCCAGTATGCGCATCCTGTCTATCCGCGAGCCGAGCTTCCCGAGGTTGTGCCCTCCGACGTTCGCCCCGTTCATCATTGACAGCATTGCCTTGCCGATATATACGGTTGACACGCCATTTATGTTCTTGTATTTTTCAAACACCGATGTCTGCGCGAATGTGACGCTGCACAATACGGCCAGCACTGCCGTGATAAATATCCTTTTCATTTCTTTCCGTTTTTATTTGTTGCGTTATCCATTATTTCGAGTCCCTTGTTTATGGAGCGCGAGAACTTTGCGAGAGCCTTCTCCGCCTCAATCCTTGCGGCATCGGGGTCGTTGAATGTTTCTTCCTCCACGGCAAGCTCCCCGGATGCGACGGGCTGCCGCAGTGATACGGACCATATACCTGCCACGAGTGCCACGCCCGCCGCAATGCCTGCCGCCCAGCGCATTCCCACGATGCGCGTGCGGCGCGCGGTCTGCCGCTCAATGCTGTTCCAGCGGTCTATCTGCCTTGACAGGCGCTGCTCCATGCCCTCGGGCACGGGTGGCTGCGCCGTCTTGAATATGTCTGTTTCAAATTGTTCCATATCAATGGTTTTGCTTTAATAATTGCCTCACCGCCATTCTCGCGCGGCTCAGCGATGTTCTCACCCCCGCCTCCGACAGTCCGGTGGCACGCGCCACCTCCCCGATCGTCAGCCCCTCGAGGTCACGCATTGTCATCACCCTGCGCTGCTGCTCCGGCAGCTTGTCGATTGCCAGCAACGCGCCCTGCAGCGCCTCCGCCGCCATCATGTGGCTGTCGGGCGGAGGCTCTCCGGGAAGTTTCTCCACGGCATCGTCGAGTCCGCCCTCCATCACTCTCCTGTTCCTCATGCGGTCGAGGAAGATGTTGCGCATGGTGCGCATCGCGAAAGCGAGCGGACTGTCCACGCGTGGCAGCGCGTCACGCTTCAGCCACAGTTTCAGGAACGCCTCCTGCACCAGGTCCTCGGCATCCGCACTGTTTTGCGTGAGACGCACCGCCACCCAGTACATCTGCCTGTGGCATGGCAGGAACACACACTTGAACTCTGAGGCATTCATCTCCGGCGCGAGCAGTCAGTCGTCTTTCATCTTGCTGAGGTCTATCTTTCCGATCAGGCGCACCAGGGAGATGGAGTTGTCCTCGTGGTCGGTTGCCATGATGAGCATTTCACTCGCGTCATTGATACTGCCCTTTACCATAATCCTCGCATAGTCGCCATCGTCCGTGGTGTTCACCAACTCGGAATATCCATCAGCCTCGAGATTTATTTTACTCGCCTCCTTCGCGAATTTCCGCATCAGTTTCGGCTCGTTCTCGATGCTCACCACAATTATTGAGTCGCACCGCATGCCATCGGGCAATTTGTCGATATCACCGATATTGATACCACCCTTTTTCAGCCCCTTCTTAGCCATTTCTCCGCCGAGCCTGATCACCTGCGCCCCTTTCACGGCACTGTATTTGCTGATGAGCCTCTGCATGTTCTGCGCTGCCACCGGGATTGCCGCCAGCGTTATCACCAAAGTAACCAATAACTTTTTCATTTCCTTTTCCTTTTTTAATGTTAATAATACGTTTTCAGAAGCGCTTTCTGTATATATAGACGCTTTTTCGCGTAATTTGTTTCAGCAAAATCAAAATATTTCACGCTGATGGCATGGAAACGTGGGTGTGCCATCAAAAAACAGGCATGTTTTTTTTTCACAGGACACCAAACTTGAGAAAGCATTGTCTTTGTGCATAAACACAAGAGAGGGTGTGCCTGTCTTGACACACCCTCTTCTTGTTAATTGGTCGCGGTAGTGCTTACTTGACCACCACCTTTATTGTCTTGCCGTTAGACAGTTTCAGGATGTTCACGCCGGTCTCCGGTGCGCTGATCTGCTGGCCTGCCGCGTTGTAGCGAGCCACGACCTCAGCATTCTTGCCGTCTGCCGTTGTTTCCTCGATGCCCGTCGGGTCCTCGAGTTCTGTTATCTCGCAGTTGTTGACATCCATGTTCAGATGGTTTGGCGTCCTGTAACTAACCTTCGGCGCGATGAATGCTATGATGTGCATGTTTGACGTCACATAGTCTGCCGGCACCTTGTAGGTGTAGTTGTTCTCATAATTGTTGCCGTTCCATTTGATGTCATTGCCCAGTACTGTTCCGAGCGCGGCGCGGAAAGTGTGGTCGTGGATATAGTTTGCGCCGCCGCTCATCTGGTAAGCCTTCAGGCCATCCTCTGTGATGTACACAAACAGCCCATAGCCTGCAAGCGAGGATGCTGCGCCCTCAGCGCCTTGGCCTGCCACCGAGACGGTGAGCTCGCGCGTTTCATTGTTGAAGCTCCTCGTTATGTTTACCGGGACGAACGAAGGTGCCTCTGCGTGTGCCGAGATGTAACCGGATACTTGCTGCGCGGCTTGTGTCAGATACTGTTCCTTGTATCCGCAACCATAGGCTATTGCGTCTGGCGCGTCGTCTCCATAGAGAAGTTCTGGTATGAAGAACCGGTTGTATGAGGCTGACGGGAAACCGCTCAATCCCATGTATGACATGATGGAGTCGCACTGCTTGTTGTTGAACTTATCCCTTGAATTCATGTTGCCGTGTATGGCAGCCCATGCAATGTCGCCGCGCTGTTCGCTCAGTTTCTTTAGGAACTTGCCTCCCAGCGGACACCATGTGCAGCCCTGCGACGTGAACTGCTCGAGCATGATCTTCTGGCGTGGAACGCTGTTTACGAATGAAATGAAATTCGCGTCCTTCTTCTTGCCTTCGCCCGTCACGTCCTGTCCGTTGATGGTTGCCAAGGTCATCGTTACTTTGTGAGAACCGTTTGCGATATTTGCGGGAACGGTGATGTTTCCGTTTACGTCATACTTCCCGTTCACTTCGATAGCCTTGGTGCTGGTGTATGTGCCAACCTTTGTTCCGTCGATGTCAAAGTCGAGTGTGTAGGAGTCTATCTTATTTTTCCCGAAGTTCTCAACCGAAGCCTTGTATGGAAGGCTTTCACTTGCCTTGCAATACTTCTTTCCAAGCGTGAAGCCGTTCAGCAACATGCTGTAGTCGGGGATGTTGTCGAGCTCAACGACGGCCTGTGCGCTGAGTGTTCCGAATTGTGTTTCCTGGTTGTTCCACTTTGCTCCGCCACCAAGGTCCCCATAGATATACAGGTCTGCCATTTCCGGTGTTTTCACGGCAGATATTGGGTAGCAGTCTGATGTGTACCTCCCCCCAGACTTTGTACTCTTCTGCTTGTACTCAAAGCCTATGTATAGAGCCTCGATGCCATCGGGGATGGTAACTGGTGTCGTGAGTTGGACTTCGTTCCACCCTTCCGTTCCGTTGCCTACATCCTGCAAAGTGAGGTCTGTGACATTGCCGGAAGCATCTTCTGTCCCGATATACACCTTGAAATTCTCAACGGCAGAGACAAGGCCTATGCGTAGCATAACGATCCTTCCACCGATGAATTTCGAGAAGAATTTCTTCGTAAGCCTTGATGCAGGCCTCATTATTCCGTTTTTGCCCGGTGCGCCGAGACCTGATTCGGCAAGCTCGTCTGTGGTGTAGGCACCCATGATGCGCTGGTTGTCTGCCAGCGTGACTTTCCTTGCCTCGCTTTTTCTCACTCCGTTGTTAACGGTGCTTCTTTCGAGGACCTTGAGTGCGGAAAAGTCCCGTTGCCCAACGCTCTGGGCGTTGAGTCCGACAGCCATGAAAACGGCTGCCAGTGTCAGTAGTAATTTTTTCATGATTTAATAAAATTAATAGTTAAACGATTTTATAATCTTCCCGTTTGAAAGTTTCACGATGTTCAGTCCCTTCACCGGGCGGATTGTCTCCTGTCCGTTGGCGTTGTAGCGGGCCGTCACCTTTGCCGGTGTGTCTGCCGCCGCGTCGTCTATGCCTGCCGACGCCGGTGCGTTGATATACTTCACGGTGACTGTTGAGCCTTGGTACTCATTGCCGAACTTCGGTGGGAATCCCCCGAGGCTCTCGGCTCTCACGATTTGGTATTTCACGATGCATTCTGCATTTTCAGGTGCGTTGCCAAGGAGCCATTCTGCCTGAATGTCCATGCTGCCTCCTGCCTGCACGACGTCCTTGCCGGTATTGCTTTCCCCCAAACCGAAAGGCTTGCACGAGCCGACGCATACCTGCACACTCCCGCCATCCAGTTTCGTGACGTTTACCTTGAGGTAAACGCCCTGCTCCTGTCCCGACGTGTTCTTGACGAACAGATCCGTGTTTACCTGCATCTCTTCGAAATCATTTTTCACGGGATCGCAGCGTATTATCGTGGCTCCGTCCGGAATGACCTTGCCGTCTTTGTCAACGAACTGCAGCACGTTGTCAACGCCCTGTGCGCACGCGGATGCCGCGCACGCCGCAACCATCAATAATAATGTGAGAATCTTTTTCATTGTCTTTTCCTGTTTGTTTTTTATTTTATCGATTTCTTTTCCACCTGCTGCACGCCTTCGCCGTTGTAGACGAAAGCCACTATCGAGACGTTCTCCGCAACCCACTTTCCGTCAAGTTTCAGTGTGTATGTGGCTGTTTTCTCCTCGCCCTTGGCTATCGAGAAGTTGTCGCCCCATGCGTCGTTGACCGACGTGCGGAACACATGTTTGTGGACATACTCCCTGTTGGTCGATCCGTCCGGCATCCTCTGCATTGCCACGATGTTGTCCTCGATGGCCCACACCTGCAGTTTCCCTTCGGTGTTTCCGCTTACTCCCTTTGTCCTGACGTTGATGGTGACCGTCCTGTCCGCGTCGTTATAGTTGTTTCCTATTTCGATGCTCAGGCTCGCTTTCTGTCCCGCCGCGTCGTGTACGGCCTTCATCCACTGCTCGTGGTTGAGTATTCCGCCCACACGGTTGACAAGTCCCGCCGGCTGGAATTTTATTCCCCAGTGCTGGTAGTATTCGTCTCCCGTGTCGGTGGCAAGCCCTACGAGGTTGGCTGTGCCGTGGAAGCCCAGCGCGCCGGAGTGTATGCCCACCGCTATCACGTTGTCTGCGCCATAGTCATTTTGTATTTGCTCTATTATGTCTGCCGCCTTGGGGCAGTTCACGCATTTCTGCCCAGTGAAGTCCTCGATGAGTATTTTCCTCGTGACCACCTGGCCGTCGTCGTCAGGGTTTTCAGTGCCGGGCTTGTCAACGTTCAGCAGGCGTTCGCTCTCGTCAATGTCGCTGCACGATGCCATCGCCATCGCCACTCCCATCAATATATATATTATTTTCTTCATCGTCGTTAATATGTTTTACATTCCACGTTCGTTCAGAAGTTGTAGTTGTATGACAAGGTGAAGCCTTTCGACTCCGGCACATACCGGCACACTCCGCCCGAGCAGTTGTAGCCGGCGCGCGTGCGTCCCCATCCTAACTGTATCCGGTGTGCGCCGCTGTTGTATGTCACGAATGTCTGGTAGAAGTGTGTCTTGCGGACGTCGCAGTTGTACATGTCGGACACGGTGAACATCCACTTCGGTGCGAGCGACAGCTCGAGCAGCCCGAAGATCCAGTCGCCCTCGTCGTCCTTCGTCGCGAGATACTGTGCCTCGGCGCGTAGCTTCACCTTCGGATTGATGGTGAACATGCCGTCGGCAACGAAGATGTCTGAGTGTATCATTCCGCCCTCGCCCTCGACGATTGTCTTGTTGTAGAACTGGTTGATGTATGACGCCGTGAGTTTGAAGCCCTTTGTGAAACGCTTCTCGATGACAACGTTGAGGTCCTGATAGTATGTCTGGTCGCCCCATTTCCAGAAGCTCGAGCCATATCCGTCGGAGCCTTTCGCGAGCTTGCCGTTCAGCATGTGCGGGTTCTGGTCGATGGCGTGTACGTGGGAGAAGTTCATCTTCAGGCTCGTGCCGTAGCGTCCGCCGAGCGCGGTGTGCCGCTTGAACTTGTATGCGAACTGTGCCTGGTATGCCCATTCCCCTGCGGGGTGTGTGGCATACGGGTAGATGGCCGGCAGGGCGTAGGTGTGGCTCTCGGTGAATGCCGGCAGGTGGTTGATGAACGAGGATGTGCCCGTCATGCTGCGCCGGCTGCGGAATGCGAAGTTGTCCGACCGCTTTGCCTGCAGCAGGAGGCTCATTCCCTTCTGCGAATATGAAGTCGAGAGCATTGCCACATACCCCTTGCGGTAGTTGTACCCGTTGTCGAACGACGGGTCCTGCGTCTTGCCCGCATACTCGGCAAGCACGTTGAGGCCGCCTTTCTGGAATCTCACGCGGAAGTCGTATGCGTTGACGTTGCACGGGAAGTTCAGCTTGTGGGTCGCGTCCACGAACACCTCCTCATAGTCAGCCCGCTCGTGCTTGTTCACCCAGGATGCCCCGAGCGTGATGTATGTGCCGCTGCCGCGCAAGGCCTTCGACCATTCGTTGATGCTCAGCTCGATGTCCGCGCCGGTTATCCACGCCTTGTTGAGCGACCAGTACCTGCGCTGCTTTCCGGCGAGGGCCTTTATCTGCACGCCGGTCAGTGGCCTCGCCACCAGGCGTCCGCCGAGCAGCGAGTTGTCTATGCCGAGCGTGCGCTCCTCGTAGGTGCGGAGTATGAAGCCCGAGCCGAACTGCTCGTAGTAGTGGCCGAGGGTGAACTCGGCGTTCCTCAGTTTCCCCTTGACGTAGAAGAACGGCACGCCCGCCCCCCTGAAGTCCTTCTCGAAACCTGGCAGCGGATGCTCGAGATAGGAGAGGCGCAGGCCTGCGTCGACGTATTTGTTCATTATGTTGGCGTCGACGTATGTGTTAGTGCGCAAGTCCTCGTTCGACTTGTCGTCCTGGTGGCTCGTCGTCGGTATCAGCATGTCGCTCTGCACGCTTCCGCTCACAGTCACTTTCTTGCCGTCGTTCTGCGCCAGCGCCGTTGCCAGTGGCGATGCCACGCATAATGCCAGTAATATTGCCTTGCAATGTTTCATCGTTTCAAAAAAACGTATTCCTTATATATATATAATGTGCGTAGATTCTATTTCAGCATCTCGCGCACTTTCTCAATCAACTCGTTCTCCGCGCCGTCCGTATATCCGTTGTGCTTGTAGGCTATGTTGCCGTTGCCGTCAAGTATCAGTGTGAACGGTACGCTCTGTGCCCCCACGGCGCGGCTGAAGTCGCGGTTCTGGTCCAGCAGCACCTCGTATGGCCATCCGTTCGAGTCGACGAGCGGCTTCACCTTGTTCACGTTCTGTGCCTCGTCGATGGATACTGCCACAAGTTTCACGCCGGTTTCCTCAACCCAGTCCTCATAGACCTCGCCGATGGCCTTCAGCTCGCGGTTGCATGGCTTGCACCATGTCGCGAAGAAACTGATGATCATCGGTTTGCCGTTGTTGTTCAGGGTGTCTGTGCTAACCTCTTTACCATTGATACTCTTTAGGCTGAACTTTGGCAGTTGAGCCTTTGCTGCCGTGCCGCAAACCAATGCCAGCAACAGCACAATAATGTAACGTTTCATCGTAGTTAATAATTTTATCATTGTTTATTCATGTATTCCACGCAGTACATTTAAAGGTCTCGAAAGATGCTTCTTCCCGCCCCACACCATGAGCGCAACCTGTTCGATGCCGTTGTTAGTCTGCAAATTTAATTTTTTCTTTTGTAACGGCAAAGAAATAACCAAAAAAAAACACATTAGTATGCGGTATTTGTCGTTTTGGCTGCCTAAATGACAGTTTTGATGTACAAAATATATCGCTGCGAATGTGCAATAATGTTGCGCCTGCATGCGTTGTAAAGAATGAGACAAACAATAAAAGTAACACTATGGAAAGAAGAACCGCACTCGCTGCCGCCATGCTCGCAATGGTATTCCTGACACTGGCGTCCTGCTCAGGCAATGACGGATATGCCACGAAAAGCATGACGGAGCAGCAGAAAAAGGATTTCGGGAATGCCGTGAAAGGCAACTACAAGGGAAAATGCATCGTGTTTTTCATAGACGCGAACTCGCAGTATGTGCCTGACGAGAACGGCAAAAATGCAAAGACCGGGGAAGAGAAGGTGCTGGAAGACATGGAGCTGTCTGTCAGCAACTACGACAGCCGTCTGCTGACGCTGCACAAGTTCCCGGCAAGCATCGTATCGGGAATTGTCGACGCAGACCCGGCGCTCAAGGAGGCAATCGCCTCACTGCCAGACGTGGACCTAACCGCAAACTACGCTGTGATGTACGGCAGCGACCTCGAATCATACGATTTCTATTTGACGCCCAACCCCATCTCCTTCACCACGGAGTACGGTGGCAAGAAACACCACATAAGGATAACATTCGAAAGCCTTGGCAGGGTTTATGTCTTCTCGCCGAAAGACCTCGAAAAGCCCAACGCCTTCGCAACGCAGGACCTTGTCACTTTCTCAGCGGCTGCCATCTATGACGGGGAGAGGCTCGTGCAGACGTTCGACACATACTACGGCAACGGAATGGAAATAGCGTTCAAACTCGACAAGGGCTGACGGACGGAACAGCGGGAAAATCAAGAAAAATCCGGTGGCTCATACAAAAAAAACCGTATTTTTCTTGCACGTTCCGCATAAAAGGATTACCTTTGCACCCGAATTGATGCGCACCCCCTGTAATGGTGCATCATTCACCGGACTTGTAGCTCAGTTGGTTAGAGCAACAGACTCATAATCTGGAGGTCACAGGTTCAAGCCCTGTCTGGTCCACAAAGAGGTTTCAAGAGGACGTCAAACAACACGTCATTTTAGCCTTCAAAACAAGGATAATCGCTGTAAAATCAAGGTTTTACAGCGATTTTTTGTTTTTTATCCATATCCGTTTGACTGCCAAACCATACCTTCTGATAGTCATCATTCGGTCATTTTCTGGGTCAGTCGTAAAACCCAGTTGCAACCCTCTCCCCTCATGCACATAATTTCATAAGCCTGTAAAGGAAGAAAGGAATATCCGTTACTCCCCTGAACTGTGCCCTGAAGGCTTTGACTTTTGCGTTGAAGGATTCAGCATTGGCATTTGTGGCTCTGTTGACAAGGAAATTGAGTATGCTATCATAATGGTTCTTAAAGGTGTCAATCACCGTATAGAAGTTGTCCACCCCCAACTTCTCCACCTTATTAAACCACCTTGCCAGTTTCAGCCTTGCCGCGTCCTTGATGCTTCCGGCATTATAAATATCGGTAAGCTCCATGGCCAGGTCATAGGCTTTTTTGAGTTCCGGGTAGTTTTCAAAGATTATTTCCGCCCTTAGCCTTTGCGATTCCGTCCACTTGGACTTGTGTTTAGTCAGTATAAACTTCGCCCTGGCAAGTAGTTGCTTACGTGAGACCTCTGCAAAACTCTTATCCTAAAATTTGCTCATTACATTATTTTTTTTTGTACCTTTATGGTATGAAACAAACTCTTTCTTCTCCCAGTTTTGCCGATGTCGTTCTCGGTCAGCGTAAGGTCAAGCAGACCTTCTTTTCCCAAATAGATAAATTAATCGATTGGACACCTATCCGTGGTATCATAGAAATCGCTTATACCAAAGGTTATAAATCAACAGGTCGTCCAAGTTATGACAGCTTGATTTTATTCAAGATAGAACTTCTTCGCACATGGTATGGTCTTAGTGACGGTGAGGTAGAGGAACAAGTAAACGGTCGTCTTTCTTTCAGTCGGTTTGTTGGCTTGGGTTTAGAAGATACTGCTCCCGACAGTACTACAGTTTGCCGCTTTCGCAACACGTTGGTGGAAGCAGAACTTTATGATATGGTTCTCAATGAAATCAATCGGCAACTTGAGTCTAAAGGTGTCATCGTTAAGCGTGGTGCTATTATCGATGCGAGCATTACCGATACTCCACGCCGTCCGCGTGGACGCAAGGAGTATGAAGTAGTGGAAGACCGTAATGAAGCAGACAGTCGTGATAGTTCAGAAAAAGCAATGGTCAAGGAAGTTGTTAAGCCAAACGTTGATGGAGATGCAAGATGGATTAAGAAGATGGGCAAACTTCACTTTGGTTATAAGCGACATACTGTGACTGACGAGAATGGTTTGATTTTGGCTGAGGAAACAACTGCCGCCAACGAAAGTGACATCAAACATCTTGAAACCCCTTTACAGAAAGCCAATCTTCCTGTTAGAACACCTGTCTATGCCGATAAAGGCTATAACTCTTCAGAGAACAAGGAAGTACTTACTCGGATGAAGCTCAAGAGCAGAATCATGCACAAAGGGGTTAGAGGCAAGAAGATTACAGAAAGGGAGCAACGTATCAATGTTAGCATCAGTAAGATTAGATACAGAGTTGAGCGTACTTTTGGTTCCATGCATAGATGGTTTCGTGCAGGAGTGGCAAGATATGTGGGATTGGCAAAGACACATGCGCAACATATTATGGAGGCTGTTGCATACAATCTTTATCGAACTCCTGGGATAATTGTGTCCAATTCTCTCAAATAAGGGAGAAATATATATTAAATAGGGGGTATATAAGCCCTTTTGATCCTTAGATAGGCTTTATTTTTAGATTTAATGTGGTTATAAGTGAATTTATGAGAGGAAGAGAAGGTTTTGCAGAGGTCTCAATTAGTTAATCTCAGGGAGAGGGACGAAAGTCTTTCTCCTTTTTTTGTATTGCTTAAGTTATCCGTCAATGCTCTTTGGGGGCTTCGCGCCCCCAGCCGCAAGGCAAACCTCCGCGGTGTTTTTCATAGTTCTTGCACCAACAGAGATTTTGCACTTCTATTTGGAATTAGCAGTTGACGGCAAGGAGAAATTTGGTAAGCGTCTATCGCAGAACAGTTACCTTAATATAATGCCAGACATATAAGGGATATTTGTTAGTGTTAAGGACGGCAAATATTGGATGGTTACTCATCACATTCAAATTCTTTACCTGGGACTTCCTCATAAAATTTGCGAAAACGTTTCAATTCGTTCGAGTAATTTAAGCGAAAGCCCTTCTTGAATCGTTTTCCAAGAACTTCCTTTATATATAGCAAAACAAGATTCTCTTGCTCTTTATTACCCCAGTTCGGGATAACCGAGTGTCTTATACAATATAAATGCAGTGTGAAT
>OLQM01002561.1_pt1 | contig 17537 bp, 16 predicted proteins | sample 1673161 | NCBI WGS metagenome assembly OLQM01 (sample SAMEA3136761, study PRJEB25190) | human gut metagenome | reverse complement strand
AGGAACCAAACATGGCAAAAGAAAAATTTTATATGACAACGGCGATTGCCTACACATCCGGCAAACCCCATATCGGTAATACCTACGAGATCGTACTGGCAGACAGTATCGCCCGCTTCAAAAGACAGCAGGGATACGATGTATTCTTCCAGACCGGTACGGATGAGCACGGTCAGAAGATCGAGCTGAAAGCCGAAGAAGCAGGCATCACACCGAAGGAATATGTAGACAACGTATCCACAGAGATCAAGCGAATCTGGGATCTGATGAACACTTCTTATGACAAGTTCATCCGTACCACAGATGATTATCATGAAAAACAGGTACAGAAGATTTTCAAAAAGCTGTACGATCAGGGAGATATCTACAAAGGACATTACGAAGGAATGTACTGTACCCCGTGCGAATCCTTCTTCACAGAGTCTCAGCTGGTAGACGGAAAATGTCCGGACTGCGGACGTCCGTGTACACCGGCAAAAGAAGAAGCATATTTCTTTAAAATGAGTAAATACGCTCCGCGCCTGATCAAATATATTAACGAACATCCGAAGTTCATCCAGCCGGTATCCAGAAAGAACGAGATGATGAACAATTTCCTGCTTCCTGGACTGCAGGATCTGTGTGTATCCCGTACTTCCTTCAGCTGGGGTATACCGGTAGACTTTGATCCGAAACATGTAACTTATGTATGGCTGGATGCGCTGACCAACTACATCACCGGTATCGGCTATGACTGCGACGGCAACAGTTCCGAACTGTTCAACAAAAACTGGCCGGCAGACCTGCATCTGATCGGTAAAGATATCATCCGTTTCCATACGATTTACTGGCCGATCTTCCTGATGGCACTTGGACTTCCGCTTCCGAAGCAGGTATTTGGACATCCGTGGCTTCTTCAGGGCGATGGAAAGATGAGTAAATCAAAAGGAAATGTACTCTATGCAGATGAGCTGGTAGATTTCTTTGGAGTAGATGCGGTCCGTTACTTCGTGCTGCATGAGATGCCGTTTGAAAATGATGGCGTAATTTCATGGGAATTGATGGTAGAGAGACTGAACTCCGATCTTGCCAATACACTGGGTAACCTTGTAAACCGTACTATTTCTATGACAAATAAATACTTTGGCGGAACTGTGACAAATAAAGGTGTTACAGAAGAAGTAGATGCAGATCTGAAAGCTGTGACAGAAAATACACCGAAGCTCGTAGAAGCAAAAATGGAAGAACTGCGTGTAGCAGATGCAATCACAGAAATCTTCAATCTGTTCAAACGCTGCAACAAATATATCGATGAGACCATGCCGTGGGCACTGGCAAAAGAAGAAGACAAGAAGGATCGTCTGGAGACAGTACTCTGGAATCTGATCCAAAGCATTTCCGAAGGTGCAAAACTGCTTGAATCCTTCATGCCGGAAACAGCTGAAAAGATCCTGGCACAGCTTGGTGGCGGACATGTGGTAGAAAAACCGGAAATCCTGTTCCAGAGACTCGACCTGGAAGAAGTCATGAAAAAAGTAGAAGAGCTTCATCCAAAGGTTGAAGAAGAAAAGAAAGAGGAAGAAGAAGGAATCGACATCGAAGCAAAACCGGAGATCACTTTTGAAGATTTTGAAAAGATGCAGTTCCAGGTAGGCGAGATCATTTCCTGCGAAGCAGTCAAGAAATCCAAGAAACTGCTCTGCTCTCAGGTTAAAATCGGAAGCCAGGTAAAACAGATCGTTTCCGGAATCAAAGCACACTATACACCGGAAGAAATGGTAGGTAAGAAGGTTATGGTTCTTGTGAATCTGAAACCTGCAAAACTTGCCGGAGTGCTTTCAGAAGGTATGCTGCTCTGCGCAGAAGATGCAGATGGTAATCTTGCGCTGATGACACCGGAGAAGAAGATGCCGGCAGGAGCAGAGATCTGTTAATTAAATGATTGGATAAATAAAAACGAGGAGAAGAATCCAGGATCTGGAAACTTCTCCTCAATTTTTAATATTGAGAATTGTCTGATTTTTTTTCATCTGTGATACTTTCTTCGCTGTTCAGCTTTGATTCTAAACCTGCATTCTTTTCTTTCAGTGTGGCAAGCTGGTGATTCAGCTCCAGATTTTGTGAGTACAGTTTTTTGTTCGACTGTTTGAGTGTATGTATTCTGCACATAGAAAAAATAAGGAGAATAGCAAGTACAATAAGAGTAACATCTTTCCACATTATTTTATTTTTCATAAACCTTTCCCTCCCGTTGCATCCTTTTTGCTGTGTAATAATTATACATCAAACCCGAAAATTTACCACTGGCAAAGTGCTATATTTTATAGAACAAATAGAGCGAAAATTAGTGAAAAAGAAAAGAACCGGATAATTTCCGATTCTCTTCTTTTGCAAGTAATCTTTAAGTTTACAGAATATCAATATATTCTCCGGCAAGTGCTTTGTTCATACTTCTTACAGCACAGAATTTTCCGCACATACTGCAGGTATCGCTGTGGTCATCTTCTGGTTTACGACTGTCACGGATTGCCTTTGCTGTTTCAGGATCGAGAGCGCAGGCGTACTGTGCATCCCAGTCAAGAACACGGCGGGCATCAGCCATCTTGTCATCGATATCACGTGCGTGAGGGATACCTTTTGCAATATCGGCAGCGTGAGCAGCAATTTTAGAAGCAATGATTCCCTGTTTGGTATCTTCTACGTTTGGAAGAGCAAGGTGTTCTGCCGGTGTAACGTAGCAAAGGAAAGCAGCTCCGCTCATAGCGGCAACAGCTCCACCGATGGCTGCAGTGATGTGGTCATATCCAGGAGCGATATCTGTTACCAGAGGTCCGAGTACATAGAACGGTGCGCCCATGCAGATGCTCTGCTGCACTTTCATGTTGGCAGCGACCTGATCCAGCGGTACATGTCCAGGTCCTTCGACCATAACCTGTACATTATGATCCCATGCACGTTTGGTCAATTCTCCGAGACGGACAAGTTCTTCAATCTGACAGACATCTGTTGCGTCGGCAAGACATCCAGGACGGCAGGCATCACCAAGAGAAATAGTTACGTCGTATTCTTCGCAGATGTCGAGGATTTCATCGTAATGTTCATAGAATGGGTTTTCTTCTCCGGTCATGCACATCCATGCAAAGACAAGACTTCCTCCACGGCTTACGATGTTCATTTTACGTTTATGTTTTTTGATCTGTTCGATGGTTTTTCTTGTGATTCCACAGTGAAGTGTGACGAAGTCCACGCCATCCTCAGCATGAAGACGGACAACATCAATAAAATCCTGTGCAGTAAGAGTTGCCAGGTCTCTCTGATAATGAATAACACTGTCATAAACCGGTACGGTTCCGATCATAGCCGGGCACTCGTGAGTCAGCTTCTGACGGAATGGCTGGGTATTACCGTGGCTGGAAAGATCCATGATTGCTTCTGCGCCGAGATTAACGGCACTCATAACTTTTTGCATTTCAATATCATAGTCTTTGCAGTCGCGGGAAACACCTAAGTTAACATTGATCTTGGTACGAAGCATGCTTCCGACACCTTCCGGATCAAGGCAGGTATGTTTTTTATTTGCACAGATGGCAACTTTTCCTTCTGCGACAAGCTGCATCAGTTTTTCAACCGGCATATGTTCTTTTTTTGCTACAGTTTCGATTTCCGGAGTCAGAATTCCTTTTCTGGCAGCGTCCATCTGGGTTGTGTAATTTCTCATGTTGTTTTGCCTCCGTTTCTTATTTGTCTGATACCAGGGTCAAAAGCACGTAGCAATCTGGTATCAAAGGGGTCAAAATAGCTTTTGCCCCAACATCATTTGTATGTGAGTATCACAAAAATCTGGCGTCAGCAAAACACGGACAGCGTACACGAAAAAAACCAGACACAGCCTGATGGGTACACTTCCAGTTCGGAATGATAGAATTGCTAACGCCTTTGTCGGAAAATTTCCGGCAATGAACAGGATTTTATTTGAAAATCTCTGCCTTTTATTACGCGATACAAGGTGGTGTCCCCGGTGTAACGCGGTTTCATTTACAGCAGAGTGCTGTAAGAATGAATGATGATTATGCTTCTTTGATCTGTGACATAACGCCGCCTTTTTCCAGAACTGTGATCAGGATGAAAGCAAGGATGCTTCCTGCGACAGTGGAAATAAGGAATGGAACGACATAAACGAAAAGTCCTGCCGGCGCAATTCCCATCAGATACAAAGCAACCGGATAAGCGGCAAGTGCGCCAAGGAATCCGGTTCCGATCGCTTCGGCAAGGCAGGTAAGACTTAAGATGTGGCATTTTTTGTAGACAAGACCACAGCATAAAGCACCGACCATGCTTCCAGGGAAAGCCATAAGGCTTCCGAGACCGAGCAGATTGCGGAGTAAACTTGCACAGAATGCAATGCCAACGCCCCATGCAGGACCAAGTGTTACGGCGGCAAGAATGTTGACCATATGCTGTACCGGAGCACATTTGCTTCCGGCAACCGGTACACTGATAAAGCTTCCGACGATTGCAAGCGCGGTGAGAACACCGGCAAGTGCGAGTTTCTTTGTTGTATTATTTTGTTTCATAGTAGAGTTCTCCTTTCAAAATGAACTTCCTGTCTCATTGTATACACAAAAAAGGAACCCCACACCTGAGTGGAGTTCCTGCTGTCCGTAATCACTGAACACATCATCTTCGTGTTCCTGATATGTCATGTAAAATATAAAAGATGCGGAGGCATCTCTATCAAATACATGGTATACATTCCCTCCGTTGGCATTATCCAAATCAGGTTACAGGTCGGGATAAATAAATCCCCTCTCAGCCGGCAATCTCCAGCTCCCTGGTACATATGAACTTGTACAAATAGAATTATAGCGCGGTATACCGGATTTGACAAGAGGAAATGAAAAAGTATCTCAGAAAAGACATTGTGCAGAATCAGAGTACATTTTTGTACAATAAAAGACGGGCAGAAAGTTCTGCCCGTCCGGAATTTCATTACCGTCTTATGTAGAATACAGCAGAGATTAGCTGAGCTCTACCTTTAAAGCATCTTCCGGTTTGAATTCATTGTAAAGGTCATAGATGTTGTGACCAGTAGACTCGCTGAGGACACGACCTTCCAGAGAGTAGCAGCGGATGAAACGCTTTTTGTCGATTGCTGACCAATGCTCTACATCCCAGCTCATGTATCCGTCTTCATCAGACTTCTTTTCTTTCAGGTATACATCAACCTGGCGTCCGTCTACCATAATGTCTACAAGTTTCTTTGTGTCGGCTTCCAGCTCGACATTGTTTACAGTGTCAAATACTTTCATTTTAAAATCCTCCTATAATATCTGATCAGAATCTTCAGAAATATATTCCCCATACATTTGCAGATGTGATCTATTTGCACTATCTATAGTATACATAGAAGAAACCGGATAAGCAAGTAAAAAAAGTGACTATTCAGCGGCTAAGAATGTGTGGTATACTTAGAACATCTGAGAGCAGTCAGTAAAAAGAAAGCGAGACGAGGGAAATGATATTTGATACACATGCACATTATGATGATGAACAGTTTGACGGGGACCGGGATGGGCTTTTAAAATCTATGCCGGATCTTGGAGTCGGAACAATCGTGGATGTAAGTGCGACTTATGAATCCTGTGAGAAGGTTTTGGCACTTGCCGGAAAGTATCCACATGTTTATGCTGCAATTGGTGTGCATCCGGATGAGGTTGGAGAACTTAACGAAGATAAGATCCAGCACATGAAAGAACTCTGCTGTAACAAAAAAGTGGTTGCAGTCGGAGAGATCGGTCTGGATTATTATTGGGATAATGAACCGCATGAGGTACAGCAGAAGTGGTTTATCCGCCAGCTGGAGCTCGCAGGAGAAGTAAAGAAACCAGTAATTATCCACAGCAGGAAAGCTGCCGCAGATACCATGTATATCATGAAAAATTATGCACAGGGACTTGACGGAGTTATTCACTGCTATTCCTATTCACGTGAAATGGCTGAAGAATATGTGAAGATGGGATTCTATATTGGAATCGGTGGAGTCGTCACATTTAAGAATGCAAAGAAATTAAAAGATGTCGCAGCTGCGATCCCGATCGAGAAGATCGTGCTGGAGACAGACTGCCCGTATATGGCACCGGAGCCGTACCGTGGCAAACGGAATCAGTCTTCTTATATCCGGTATGTGGCTGAGAAAATTGCAGAGTTAAAAGAGATGAGTCAGGAAGAAGTGATCGCTGTGACAGAGAAAAATGCGAGAGATCTGTACGGCATCTAAGACGCAGGCAATGAATAATCAGGAGAATAACAGATGAAAACACCTACACTTGGAAATCCGCAGAATACCATTGAGATTCTGCAAAAATATAATTTTAATTTTCAGAAAAAATTTGGACAGAACTTTCTGATCGATGAGCATGTGCTGGATAAGATCATTCGTGCAGCCGAGATCACAAAGGATGATTACGTGTTGGAGATCGGCCCTGGAATCGGGACGATGACACAGTACCTTGCCTGTGCGGCAAGAGAAGTAACTGCAGTTGAGATAGACCGTGCACTGATTCCAATTCTTGAAGACACGCTGAAAGAATATGACAACGTATCAATCATCAATGAAGATATCCTGAAGGTGGATATTGCAGTACTTGCAAAGGAGAAGAACGGAGGACGGCCGATCAAGGTGGTTGCGAATCTTCCATATTATATAACGACACCGATCATCATGGGCTTATTTGAAAGCCATGTGCCGCTTGAGAGTATTACGGTTATGGTACAGAAAGAAGTGGCTGACCGTATGCAGGTAGGACCGGGAACAAAGGATTATGGTGCACTTTCACTTGCTGTACAGTATTACGCAGAGCCGTATATTGTTGCAAATGTACCCCCGAACTGTTTCATGCCGCGTCCGGCAGTCGGCTCAGCAGTAATCCGCCTGACAAGACATCAGAAGCCTCCGGTAGAGGTTATGGATGAAAAGCTGATGTTCCGCCTTATACGGGCATCCTTTAATCAGAGGAGGAAGACTTTGGCAAATGGCCTTAAGAATTCAGGAGAGCTGAATCTTTCGAAGGAAGTCATCACTGCTGCGATAGAGAAACTCGGAAAAGGAAGCAGTGTCCGGGGAGAAGCACTGGATCTGGAAGAATTTGCCAGACTGACTAATATTATAAAGGAGGAAATGGAGCATGAAGTATGAAATCAAGGGTGATACCCTTCCGGTAGTGATCTGCCATCTGGAAGCTGGCGAGCGGATGATCACAGAGCGGGGATCCATGGCATGGATGTCTCCGAATATGAAGATGGAGACTTCGACAAATGGAGGATTTGGGAAAGCATTTGGAAGAATGTTCTCTGGAGAAGCGATGTTCCAGAATATCTATACCGCACAGGGCGGGAATGGACTGATCGCATTTGCATCCAGCTTTCCGGGTTCGATCAAGGCATTTGAAATCGGACCGGGGCAAGAATATATTTTTCAGAAAAAAGCATTCCTTGCTGGCGAACCTGGAGTAAATATATCTGTTCATTTTCACAAGAAAGTGGCTTCAGGACTATTTGGCGGAGAAGGATTTATCTTGCAGAAGGTATCCGGAAATGGAATTGTATTTGCAGAATTCGATGGACATGTGGTAGAATACGAATTACAACCGGGGCAGCAGATCGTGATTGATTCCGGTTATCTGGCTGCGATGAGTGTAACATGCCAGATGGATATCCAGACTGTGCCGGGACTTAAGAATATTGTCTTTGGCGGAGAAGGATTATTTAATACGGTTATTACAGGACCGGGACATGTATGGCTTCAGACAATGCCGATCAGCAGTGTGGCAGATTCATTGAGACCATATTTTCCAACAAGTAGTAAGTAGTTTACAAATAAGAAGAAGGGACGGGGGACGATGCTAAAAGTGCGTGTTTCCGTCCTTCATTCATACTTTCTGCAGTATTTGCAGAGCCTTTAACAGAAAGGAGTAGGTGTATGACAAATTCAGTGAACAGTGCGAAAGATCTGGATAGCATTCTGTTTGATATTTCGCCGAAAATCAAGGAACTTGCCGGATTATGTGAAGCGAATACCGGGATCGACAAAGAACTTTTTGTAAAGCATGATGTAAAAAGAGGTCTCCGTGATGTAAACGGAAAAGGAGTCCTTGCGGGACTTACCAACATTTCCGATGTATGTGCCAAAAAGATTGTAAATGGCGAAGAAGTTCCGTGTGCCGGTAATTTGTATTATCGAGGCTATAACATCAAGGATCTGGTTCGTGGATTCCTGGATGCGGATCATTTTGGATATGAAGAAATTGCATATCTGCTTCTTTTTGGTGAACTTCCGACGGTTGTACAGCTGGATGGGTTTCATGAGACACTGACGGAGAGAAGGACACTTCCGCCGAATTTTGTGCGCGATGTTATTATGAAGGCACCGAGCCATGATATGATGAACAATATTTCAAGGGCGATTCTGAATCTGTATTCTTACGATGAAAAAGCTGATGATACTTCAATCCCGAATGTTCTCAGACAGTGTCTGAACCTGATCAGTGAATTTCCTATGCTGATGGTCTACGGATATCATGCATACAATTATCGTCAGGGTCAGGATATGTACATCTATGCACCGGATCCGCAGAAGTCCACCGCGGAAAATATTCTGATGATGCTTCGTGAAGACCGACAGTATACGGAGCTGGAAGCAAGGATCCTGGATATGGCACTTGTGCTGCATATGGATCACGGTGGTGGAAACAACTCTACATTTACTACCCACGTTGTCACTTCGTCCGGAACAGACACCTATTCTACAATTTCTGCTGCAATGGCATCGTTAAAAGGTCCGAAGCACGGCGGTGCGAACATCAAAGTGACGCAGATGTTTGCTGATATGAAAGAAGAGGTCAAAGACTGGGAAGATGACGATGAGGTAAGAGCATATCTGGAAGGTCTGCTTGCAAGGGAGAGGTTTGATAAAAAAGGTCTGATCTATGGAATGGGTCATGCGATTTATTCAGTATCTGATCCACGTGCTGAGATTTTCAAGAAATTTGTGGCTCAGCTTGCACATGAAAAAGGATACGATAAAGAATACGCACTTTATGAGAAAGTGGAACATATGGCACCGGAAATCATTGCCGAAAAAAGAAAGATGTATAAAGGGGTAAATGCAAATGTCGATTTTTACAGCGGACTGGTTTACCATATGCTTGGAATTCCGGAGCAGCTTTATACGCCGATCTTTGCCGCAGCGCGAATCGTTGGATGGAGTGCACATCGTCTGGAAGAGCTGATCAATGTGGATAAGATTATTCGTCCGGCATATATGCCACTGGCAGAGTATCGAGAATATAAAAATTTAAATGACCGATAGTGTTGACAAACTGCTATGTAGTATGTAAAATAAAGAAACGACTGATATGTTCAAATGACATATCAGACATTTCAAAGAGATATTTCTCAAATTGTACGATATTGTGTAAACTGGACATCAGGAAAAAAAGACTTGCGGAGGGTTAACCTATTATGGTACAGAGGAATATACGTTTTATGACTACAGGACAATTGATGACTTTTTGTAATGTTTGCCAGAAGATGAATGCAGATATTACGGTAAAGGATGTGACAGGACGTTTCGAGATCGATGCCAAATCGATCGTGGGACTGATGACGATAAGAATGGGAGAGAAGATGCATCTTCTGATCGAAGGCGAAGAGGAACATCTGGCCGACAGTTATTTTGAAAAATTTGACTGTACACCGGTTACGATTCCGTTCAGTTAAAGGCGGCACTGGATATGCCGGAGATATACGGAACAAGGAGCAGGAAGATGGAAGTTACCTATGATTATTACCGTATTTTTTATTATGCGGCAAAGTATAAAAGTTTTTCACAGGCGGCGACAATCCTGATGAGTAATCAGCCGAATGTAACGAGGGCAATCCACAATCTGGAAAGTCAGCTTGGATGCAGATTATTTATCCGGTCTAACCGGGGAGCAGAGCTTACACCGGAGGGAGAACGGCTTTATTCACATGTTGCAATTGCATACGATCATCTGCATGCAGCAGAGCTAGAGCTTGAAAATGAAAAGAAGCTGGAACAGGGAACCGTAACGATCGGGGTAAGTGAGATTGCATTGCATTTGCTTCTGCTTCCGGTGCTGGGAGAGTTTAGAAGAAAGTATCCTAAAATCAGACTTCGCATTTCGAGTTATACAGCACCACAGGCGATACAGACGGTTCGGAACGGACTTTCAGATTTTGCGGTAGCATCTACACCGGCAGAGGTGAAAAAGCCTTTAAAGGCAATTCCGCTTCTTTCATTTAAAGAAATTCTGGTTGCGAATGCGGCGTACAAAGATATGTTTAAAGAACCGGTAAGTTTGAAAAAGCTGGTGGAGTATCCATTTATCTGCCTTGGGAAAAACACGTCAACTTATGATTTTTATACCAGATTTTTTCTGGAGCATGGAATTGCAATGACGGCAGATACCGAAGCAGCAACCATCGATCAGATTCTGCCGATGGTAAGACAGAATCTGGGAATCGGGTTTATTCCGGAACCGCTTGCACAGGAAGTGATCGAGCAAGGCATTGTCATTCAGGTTCCACTATTGGAAGAACCACCGGTAAGAGAAATCTGTTTTGTGGAAGATAAGAGCAGTCCTCACAGCATGGCGGCAAACGTATTGAAAGAGATGCTGTTTCAGGCTGGAGAGAAAGAGTAAACTTTATAAGAAAGAATTATTTTGACCGGAACCAGGTGATCATCAGATCAACCATCCGGTCATAACTTTTTATCCCGTCACTTTGACCATTTGCTTTCAGATAGTGGTCATTGATCTGACCAGATACTTCGGCGACCTTGCTGTCATATCGCTTCCAGAAGCTGCTGTTAGCCGAAAGATCTGCCTTTACATTGTCAGAAAGCTTGTTGTAGATTTCCTCAAAGGTGTCGTAGTCGGTTTCGTAAAGTTCATTGGTTGCGTAGATCCAGCCAAGAAGATAGCCGCTGTAGTTGAAGGCGGTATCGTCGGCATTTACACAGGCGAGAAAACCGATAAAATTTGCTTCTTCCTCCTGCATAAATCCACGCAGATGCGAAAGCTCGTGACAGATGGTAAATGGAAGATTGTAGGAAACCATTGCGGAGTTATAGTTTGCCTCAATGGTAAATGGTGAATAGATCCCGGAAAGATTCTGTACTGAGAGAAAAGCCGGAAATAAAAGACCTTTTGGCTGTGGATAGTATCCGGAAAGTTCAGGGTAGGTAGCACCGAGGGAGAACATAGCAGCCCGTGCACGATCCTGCAGATCCTTACCCATATCAGCAAGACCGTCAGAATCCCGGTCTAAAGAGTCAGAAAGTGCATTTAACTGATCAGTCAGTTCGTTGCATAAAGAGGTCAGTTCAGCCTGAGTATACTGACCGGATTCCAGGTGATATTTTTCTGCAAATGAAGTATGTCCGTAGTTGATTCCGCAGAAAAAAGTATAAATGGTAAACAGACATCCGCAGAGAAGCAGGAGTGAGGAACCGTAGCCTAGCCAGGCAGGGTTCTTTTTTTGGGCATACATTTTGTAAATGGAGCTGATCAGCATCCAGATCAAGGAAAGAAACAGAAGAATGACAAAAATATACAATCCAATTTCAGAAACAGAAAATTGGAAGATTCCAAAAAAGCGTCCGATGGACGAAACGAAAAGCGGGTAAATGGTGGAAGAATACCAGTCCGCGAATGCAGAGCTTTTGTGGCTGGTGAAAAGAGCAAGGAAACTTATGGCAAATAAAAGAATTGAAAGAATAAGTTTATGTAAAGTAGGGCGTTTCATAATAAATCCTTTCCGGTAATTAAGAATAAAAAGTATGATGTACCAGAGAGACATTCGTGCAAGGACGTAAAAGGTTTGAGTTCATTTGATGATGAATGGCCGTGACTAACGTTCTGTGCAGGTAGATATCCGGGCACACGGTACTGCATTTACAAATAAAATATGGGACGGAGGATAACCTTCGTCCCAGAATAATATTCTGTAAAAATCAAAGTGCGGCAATCGGGCATGCCCGATTGCGCTCACTTTATGAGGGGGGAGATAGTTGTTTCCCAACTATCCATCTATTACTATACGATGAAAATGTGTCAAAAGTGTTAAGAAATTATAAAATCTGATTAAAAATATAAAAATGATAGGTTTATAGAATATTAAAAAAATCCACAACGCAAGAACCTCTCCATAATGGAGAGGTTCTTGGTGTTTTTATTGTTATCTAAAAGGAATGAGAGTAAAGTGCAGCAATCAGAATTCTGACTGCTTCTACTTTATGAGGGGGGAGATAGTTGCTTTATCAACTATCTGATTATTAGTATACAGATAATTTGTGACAGAAATATGTTCAAACTCTAAAAAAAATCAAAAAAATATGAAGAAGAAATAAACAAAACAGGAAAAAATAAAAAAGGTGGGTAGTTAAATTAATTGTCATTAGCGTCAGGTAGGTGTCTGCTGGTGTGGTGGAAGGTGAAGTAGAAAACAATTCCTTTGGTGATAGAGGTAATTGTAAGTGCCCACCATACACCATTCAGACCGAGGCTGGTTTGAGTGAGGATCATGGCAAGTGGGATTCTGGCACTGGTGAGGACAATGCTGATGATACTGCAAAGCTTTGTCATACCAAGACCGGAAAGTGCGCCGATGGTCATAAGCTCAATGGTCATAAAGGTTTCGCTGAATCCGATGATGATCAGATAGTTGATCGCAATCGCCAGAACATCTTTTTCGTGGAAGAAAAGGGAAGCAATCGGTCCTGGCAGGAATACGAAAGCACCGGTTACAATGAGTCCCCAGACAGCGAGGATTTTAAATGAAATATTATATCCTTTCCGAATACGATCTGGTTTCTTTGCACCGTAGTTCTGACCAACGAAAGCATTTAACGCAGCAGCAAAGCCGTCAGCAGTGTTCCATGAAACAGATTCAATCTGTCCGCCGACTCGCTGTGTGGCAATGGCACCTGCCCCGAATGCAGAAACCATTCGTGTGAGAATCATGGAAATCATGCAGTAAATACTGCTCTGTACTGCTGTCGGAAATCCAATTTTAAAAATACTGATGTAGTATTTTGCAGGGAAACGCGACAGTACATGCATGTTTTGCAGAATATTTGGTTCCAGATCAGAGTGCATAATCCGAATCAGCATGACGATCAGAACCAGTATCTGCGAGGTCACGGTAGCAACTGCAGCGCCAACAACCTCAAGCCTTGGAAATGGTCCAAATCCGAGGATCAGAATCGGATCCAGGATCATATTACCAACCAGACCAAGAAGATTTGCCATAAGCGGTGTCTTGGAATCTCCCTGCGCAGTAGAAAGTCCGGTCAGAGTCAGATTTAAAAATGAAAACAGAATCAGTCCGCAGGTGATCAGTGTATATAATTTCGCAGCGGTATAAGTTTCTGCATCTCCGAGGTTAAAAAAGCCGAGCAGCGGATGAATAAACACGATACATACTGCAGCAAATAAAATTCCCAGTAAAAATGTAAGTCGCAGAGCGGAAGCGGCATATCCCCTTGCCTGTTCATAGTCTCCGCGTCCGCAAGCCTGTGCGACATTGACCTGTCCGCCCATTCGCGGAAGTGCCACGAGCCCTTGTGAGAGCCAGACGTACATTCCCCCAACGCCCACCCCGGCAACGGCTTTGGAACCCAGCATGCCGATCCATGCCATGTCCGTAATATTGTAGGCTGTCCCCAGCAGCGAGGAAGCCATGATCGGAAGTGCCAGCTCTGCCAGCGTCTTTAGAATCGGCCTGGAAGTCAGGTCGATTGTTTTTGTTTTACTCATTTTCTCAAATCCTTACCTGTAAAAATAATAAAATTCACCAGTGCTGCAAATATGTCAGCATGGCGTACTATGATAAGGATAACTTATGAGGAGGGGAAAGTCAATCTGGAGAATTCGCGAAATAAACATGCCCTTTAAAGGAGTGATGGAGAAGATAACCAGAATTCCAAAATAAAAGCCTTTGACTGCACGCCGCGTGCAGCTATAGGCTAGAAAGGGAAAGGAGGATATTATTGATGTGATCCGGGAAAGCGTGGATATTCTTGAGGTTATGAAACCAGTGTATAACTTTAAGGCATCCGGAGATGACGGACCTTGGAAGAAGAAAAACAGGAAAGCAGGGGGAGCTGATGGAAAAAATAATAGTACAAAAACTTCATGAAATAGAAGAAAAAGAGCTTGGTAAAATATTACTGGCAGGTCAGTGGATTCTGGAGGGTGAAATAGCAGGATTGAGAGAGAAAGCGGGAAAATTAGGGGAAGAAAAAAAGGTAAGTTGGGAGAAATTGAATGAGATATTTTTGAAGGAAGTTTAATCAGACATACATCCCTTCGCTTTTGCATAGATTGTAAAAAAACAAACTATGCAGGGGTTTTTATGAAAGATTATATCGAGGAGAGAGCGGTTGAGATTGCTTATTATATTATTGAAAATAAGGCGACGGTGAGGCAGACGGCGGTGGCGTTTGGGGTAAGTAAGAGTACGATACATAAAGATGTAACAGAACGTCTTCTCCAGATCAACCCATCTCTTGCAGGTGAGGCGCGAAAGGTTCTGGATCTGAACAAATCGGAACGGCACATCCGGGGCGGACTTGCTACCAGAGAAAAGTACCTGCATCAGCACGCATAAAAAATCCTTTTCTTTGCAAAAAGATGGTGTATTACATTTTTACAGTATATAATAGAGAAAACGGGGATATACAAAAGAGAAGGGACAGGAAAAGAGAAGAATGGGGAAAACGAAACAAAAACAGGATCGAAGTCATTATCTGTTTTCCAATCGGGAACTGGCAAATCTGATCGGACCTTTGGTAATCGAGCAGTTATTGGCAGTTTTTGTTGGGATGGCAGATTCTATTATGGTTGCAAATGTTGGAGAAGCAGCTGTGTCGGGCGTGTCGTTGGTTGACAATATTATGATTTTGATCATCAATATTTTTGCAGCACTGGCGACTGGTGGAGCAGTTGTTGCCGGACAGTATATTGGCAGGAAAGATGAAAAATCAGCATGTAAAGCGGCTACACAGCTGGTATGGTTTGTGAGCCTTAGTGCGGTTGCGATCATGATATTGGTTTACTTTGGAAAAGATATAATTCTGAATCAGGTATTTGGTCACATTACAGCGGAAGTAAAAGGACATGCAGATATTTATCTGCTAATTGTAACAGCTTCGATTCCATTTATCGCGTTATATAATGGTGGGGCAGCAATTTTCCGTGCGATGGGGAATTCGCAGGTATCCATGCGGGTATCGCTTTTGATGAATGCGATCAATGTAACCGGAAATGCAATTCTTGTGTTCGGATTACGGATCGGAACGGCGGGTGTTGCAATACCGACACTGATTTCCAGAATGGTTGCCGCGATAGTGATAACAGCGTTGCTCTGCAATCAGACACGTATCTTGCATATTGAGCGGACACTGAAAATCCGGTTTGATGGAAGAATGATACGGAAAATACTTGCAATTGGGGTTCCCAATGGTCTGGAAAACAGTATGTTTCAGCTGGGCAAAATTTTAGTGCTGAGTCTGGTTTCAACCTTCGGTACTTATGCAATTGCGGCAAATGCAGTTTCCAATGCGATTGCGCTGTTCCAGATTCTTCCTGGAATGGCGATCTCGCTGGCAATTACGACAGTTATTTCCCAGTGCGTCGGCGCAAATGACTATGAACAGGTACGTTACTATCTGAAAAAACTGCTTGCGATCATTTATGTGGCAATGGTGGGAACGGTAGCACTTATTTTCCTTGCACTTCCATTGATTTTGAAAGCATACAATTTGTCAGATCAGACAGCAGCGGCAGCAACAAATATTATTCATTTCCATGGAATCAGTGCAATGATTATCTGGCCACTTTCATTTGCTCTTCCAGCAGCGTATCGTGCGGCAGGAGATGCAAAAGCCTGTATGTATACATCGATTGTGTCGATGTGGATTTTCCGGATCGGATTCAGTTATCTGGTAGGAAAATATATGGGACTGGGAGTATTTGGCGTGTGGGTTGCAATGGTGATCGACTGGGTAGTACGTGCAATCTGTTTTATTATCCGGTACTTTAATGGAAAGTGGAAACATGGGGCAATTGTGTAAATACAGAAGAAAGTTGTCATTTGTGTTAGAAAGATGATGCTTGAATATGAGTTTTAATTGCAGACCAGAGTTCAAACTTTGGTTTGGGCGATAGAAAATGCTTGTAAAACATCCAGAGCTCTACTATAATAAAATATAAAAGCAATAAATAGAAAAAGCGGTCTGAAAGGATCGTATTTTACAGGAGGAAAACCTTGAAGAACGAATTAGTGATTGTACTTGACTTTGGTGGACAGTATAACCAGCTTGTCGCAAGACGTGTCAGGGAATGTAATGTATATTGCGAAATTTATTCTTATAAGATTGATATCGAAAAGATTAAAGCAATGAACCCGAAGGGAATTATCCTGACAGGAGGACCGAATAGCTGTTATGAACCGGATTCACCGACTTATTCTGAAGAACTCTTTAAGCTTGGCATTCCGGTACTTGGTCTTTGTTATGGTGCACAGCTTATGTCTCACGTACTTGGCGGAAAAGTTGAAAAAGCTGACGTCAGAGAATATGGTAAGACAGAAGTCATCATCGACAAGAAAGATTCCAAAGTATTTGAAAATGTATCTGCAACAACAACCTGCTGGATGAGCCATTTTGATTATATTTCGCAGGTGGCACCGGGATTTGAGATTACTGCACACACAGCAGACTGTCCGGTAGCAGCAGCAGAAAATGCAGCAGAAAAGCTTTATGCAATCCAGTTCCATCCTGAAGTGCTTCATACACCGGAAGGAACCAAGATGATCAACAACTTTGTAAAGAATGTCTGTGGATGTGTCGGCGAATGGAAGATGGATGCATTTGTTGAAAATACCATCCAGGAAATCCGTGAAAAAGTTGGGGACGGAAGAGTACTTCTTGCGCTTTCAGGCGGAGTTGATTCCTCTGTGGCAGCAGGACTGCTTTCCAGAGCAATTGGCAAACAGCTTACCTGCGTATTTGTAGATCACGGTCTTCTTCGTAAGAATGAAGGCGATGAAGTTGAGGCAGTATTTGGACCGAATGGTCAGTTTGACCTGAACTTTATCCGTGTCAATGCACAGGAAAGATACTATAACAAGCTTGCCGGAGTTACAGAACCGGAAGCAAAGCGTAAAATTATCGGAGAAGAATTTATCCGTATTTTTGAAGAAGAAGCAAAGAAGATCGGTGCAGTAGAATTCCTTGCACAGGGAACGATTTATCCGGACGTTGTAGAAAGCGGACTTGGCGGAGAATCAGCAGTGATCAAGTCTCATCACAACGTAGGAGGACTTCCGGAGTATGTTGATTTCAAAGAAATCATTGAACCACTTCGTGATCTCTTCAAAGATGAAGTCCGCAAGGCAGGTCTTGAACTTGGACTTCCGGAGAAGCTTGTATTCCGTCAGCCATTCCCGGGACCGGGAATGGCAGATCGGAA
>OLQM01002558.1_pt1 | contig 17561 bp, 9 predicted proteins | sample 1673161 | NCBI WGS metagenome assembly OLQM01 (sample SAMEA3136761, study PRJEB25190) | human gut metagenome | reverse complement strand
TTGTCCATATCTTCGCCCGTCAACACACCCTTGACCGTTATTACGGTGCATTTTCCGTAGAAAGTGTTGAGCCTTAAATCGGTTATCCCTTTGCCGTCAGGGCAAAAGTGGAGAGGAGCGTCAATATGCGTGCCTGCATGAACGCACATAGAAATCTGCGAAAGATTGCACTCGTCATCTTCATCAATACTTCTCAGCGGAGTCACAACAGTTTCGGGATCACCCGGATATGTTTCGGTTGTAAGAGTATCTCTCGAAATATCATGAATATACATACATCCTTCGCCTCTTTTCTTTTTGAACATTTTTAATTCACGCAGAGTGTCAGCTCCCCGGAGTCTAAGTAAAATATAACTCTGCTTAAATTCAGAACGAACCCACCGTATGAGTAAAGCGGAACATCTGTACTATGATTATACCACATATTACTACACTTTGCACCTTTATCGGCAAAATTTCCTTGTTTTACGGCAAAAAATAACCCCACAGGAAAAACCTGTGGGGTAAATTGCAATTGTGAATTTAATCAACAGCGATTAATTATTCAACAGAAATCGGTAAACCGACATTGCCTGTTTCGTAACCGCCAACGATGTACTTCTGAACGAGAGTAGCATCCTTGATTGAGATTCTGCCATCTTCGTTAGCATCGCATGCCTTGAATGCGTTTGCATCATCAGCAGCAATACTCATAAGGTTGATAGCAATCTTCTGAATTGTTGTAGCATCTACAACTGTAATTGAGTAGTCACCGTCAGCATCGCCGAGAAGCGGAACACGGTTACCGTCAATCTTAATATTAGCCTTAGCACCTGAGCGTGACGAATAATCAAACTTAGTAAGATCAAGTGTGATTGTTACATCAACGAGTGAATCTTCCGGATAACCGGCAGAAACTGTGTTAAGAAGCATATTTTCACCATTGAATGTAAGGTCAAAATCTTTGCCTATAGTAGCTGCGCTCTGCTCAGGAAGACCCCAGTTAGCAGCCCAATCGTCGTTAACTGCAAACTTGAACTGGTATGCAGCATCAGCAGATTCAACACCTGTGTATGTAATCTGATAAACCTTGTCAGCAATCTGAGTCATGTGGTTAACTTCAGCGTCAACGCCCCATTTTACACCGTTAAGCCAGCTGTTTTCACCGTTACCAACAACTGTAATGCTGTTGATTTCAAGGTCTGTAACCATTTTAACGCCGTCACCTGTTACAGCAATCTCGTTTGTAGCAGGATTGAAAGTTACAGTTACATCACAAGCACTTTCTACATCGAAAGTTACATTGTTGTCTGTACCGTCAAGACCGATCCACTTCTGCTCGTCGCCTGTGTTTGCAACGACCTTGAGCTGATAGCTTTTGCCCACCGGAACAGCTGTAAATGTCTTTGTATAAACATCGCCGCTCTTTGTCATTACATTTTCGGGAGCAAGTGCAGGAGAACCCTGCCATTCATAACCTGTGAGTGACTCAACGCCTGCTACAACATACTGTGTTGCGTCAGCAGGCTCTGTTGCAGGTTCTGTAGTGGGTTCTGTTGTGGGTTCAACAGTTGTAGGCTCAACAGTTGTAGGTTCTTCTGTTGCAGGAGCTGTTGTACCTGAAGGATCAACACCGAGAAGTGTAGCTACTGTTGTAAGCGGAGCACAGTCGGGATAAGCTACGGGATCAGCAAGCTCTGTTGCATACATTTCAGCATAAGCGTTGTAAACATCCATTGGCTCAGCCTCAACCTGTGCACAAATGTCAGCTACAGTTTCGGGAGTGTAGTTTTTAGGATTCTTAACAGCCCAGTTGAAAATAGCCTGTGCAACCATTTCTGCTCTTGAAAAGTAAACCGGGAATCTGCCCTCAGTTACATGACCGAGTGATGTGATTGCAGCCTTCGGACCGTAGTTATCGCTGTTATTCTTCCATGTTGCAGCAAAGTCACGCTTTGATGAATCTTCGGTATTCTCAACTGTACCGCCTGTGAGGTAAATTGTGTCGCCGAGACAAGGCTTGCCGAGTGTTACATTACAGGTCTGGTGACTCTGTGATTTAGTATCAATTGTTGAGAAAATTACAGCATAGTCAGCGTTGTCTTTAAGACCGCCGTGATTTGTGCCGTCAGCTGACTTCAATTTTGCAGTATCGAAGTAGTAAAGACCTGTAGCAGTATCCTTCTTACATTTCTCTGCCTTACCCTGCCAAGATGTTTCAGGTAAATCATCGCCTGCTACAGCGTAAAGGTGACAGTATACTGTCTTTGTTGTTCCCCACTCTGCAGGGAGATTAGATGCGTCAAAATAGATTTTTGTGTCGGTTTCTTCAGCTGATGCAGAGAATATGGTCAAGCCTGAAAAACAGGATACAGCCATAAGAACTGCAAGCACCAAACTGAGAACCTTGGATGATTTTTTCATCGCTAATTCCTCCTTTTTTGTTACTCAAATTTCGAGTAATTACATTATATATCAAAATGCTCACATTTACAAGTGGTTTTTGGCAAGTTTGTAAATTTTTTCTAATTCTTGTTTTAAACCTATTGTTATGCGCTAACATTTGGTGTTTTTACTTGACAACAGTTGCAAATAATTGTATTATTTTAATGGTTATTTTTATCTATCTATCTGTTAAGAGAGGTTAAGTTATGGAAAACAGCAAAAAAACCATGGATAAAATCGTTGCCCTGTGTAAAAACAGAGGCTTTGTTTACCCAGGCTCCGAAATTTACGGCGGTCTTGCAAACACATGGGATTACGGTCCGCTCGGTGTTGCACTTAAAAACAATATCAAAAACGCATGGCTCAAAAAGTTTGTTCAGCAGAACAAATATAATGTAGGTCTTGACTCTGCAATTCTTATGAACCCGCAGACATGGGTTGCATCGGGTCATCTCGGCGGTTTCTCTGATCCGCTTATGGATTGTAAGGAATGTAAAACCCGTCACCGTGCCGACAACCTTATTGAAGATTTTGACGGTACAAATGTTGCAGGCTGGACAAATGAAGAAATGATGAATTACATCAAGGAAAAAGAGATTCCGTGCCCTAACTGCGGCAAGCACAACTTTACCGACATTCGTCAGTTCAACCTTATGTTCAAAACATTCCAGGGCGTTACAGAGGACAGCAAGAATGAAATTTATCTTCGTCCCGAAACTGCTCAGGGCATTTTCGTGAACTTCTCTAACATTCAGAGAACAAGCCGTAAGAAAGTTCCTTTCGGTGTTGCACAAATCGGTAAATCTTTCAGAAACGAAATCACACCCGGTAACTTTATTTTCCGTGTTCGTGAGTTTGAGCAGATGGAGCTTGAATTCTTCTGCAAGCCGGGCACTGACCTTGAATGGTTTGAATACTGGAGAGGTTTCTGCCGTGACTGGCTCTATTCTCTCAATATTAAGGAAGAAAATCTCCGTCTTCGTGACCATGCAAAAGAGGAGCTTTGTTTCTATTCAAAAGCCACAACAGACTTTGAATATCTCTTCCCGTTCGGTTGGGGCGAGCTTTGGGGCGTTGCCGACAGAACAGACTATGACCTTACACAGCACAGCAAAACAAGCGGTAAGACACTTGAGTATTTTGATCCGACAACAAACGAGAAGTACATTCCGTATGTTATTGAGCCGTCACTCGGTGTTGAGCGTCTTTTCCTTGCTCTTGTTGTCGAGGCTTACGATGAAGAAGTTATTGACGAAAAGGATACACGAGTTGTGTTAAGACTTCATCCGACGCTTGCTCCGTACAAAGCTTGCGTTCTTCCGCTTTCAAAGAAGCTCAACGAGCAGGCCTGCAAGGTTTATGAACAGCTTTCAGCCGACTTTATGACTGATTATGACGATGCCGGTTCAATCGGCAAGCGTTACAGAAGACAGGATGAAATCGGTACTCCGTTCTGTATCACATATGACTTTGAGTCTGTTGACGACGGTTGTGTAACGGTTCGTGACCGTGACACAATGCAGCAGGAAAGAGTTGCAATTGACAAGCTCAACGATTATATTGCTGAAAAGATTAAGTTCTGATTATAATATAATATGATATCAAAAGGACATTCCAAATGGAATGTCCTTTTTTTGCGTAGGGGCGGCTCACCGTATAAGAACAGCGGATAACCTTAAAATTCGGGTTATCCGCTGTGTGTTTTATTCAATATAATAATCTGAATTCAATCAAATTACTTTGAGAGGTTTGTGAGAACCTTTTTGATTCTCTCAACAGCCTCAATCGTGTTTTCTCTGTCACCGAATGATGTAAGACGGAAGTAGCCGGCACCGTTTTCGCCAAAGCCCTCACCCGGAGTACCTACAACATTTGCCTCGTTGAGGAGGAGGTCAAAGAATTCCCAACTGCCCATATTGTTCGGACATTTGAGCCAGATGTAAGGTGAGTTCTTACCGCCTGTGTAGTAGATGCCGAGTTCATCAAGAGCAGATGCGATAATTCTTGCATTTTCCTGATAGTAAGAAATGTTCTCCTTGATCTGCTTCTGACCTTCTTCGCTGAATACAGCGGCAGCAGCACACTGAACAGGCCATGAAACACCGTTGAACTTTGTTGCCTGACGGCGGTACCATGTTGCATAGATATTGTGACCGTCACGCTCAAGCTCCTTAGGAATTATCGTGTAACCGCATCTTGTACCTGTGAAGCCTGCTGTCTTTGAAAGTGAGCACATTTCAATTGCACACTTTCTTGCACCTTCGATTGCAAAAATTGAACGAGGAAGATCCTCTGTGATGAATGCCTCATACGCTGAATCGTAGAGGATTATTGCATCGTTTTTAAGAGCATAGTCAACCCAAGTCTTGAGCTGTTCAGCGTTGTATGCAGAGCCTGTCGGGTTGTTAGGTGAGCAAAGGTAGATGATGTCTGCCTTTACATTTTCATCAGGAAGAGCGGCAAAGCCGTTTGCCTCATTTGATGCGGCATAAACAATTTCTCTGCCTGCCATAATGTTTGAGTCAACATATACGGGGTAAACAGGGTCTGTTACGAGAACAACATTATCCTTTGAGAAGATGTCGCCTATGTTACCGCAGTCAGACTTTGCACCGTCTGATACAAAGATTTCGTCAGCGGCTACTGCAACACCAAAGCTCTTGTAATAATCTGAAATAGCCTGTCTGAGGAACTCGTAGCCCTCATAATCGGGATAGCCCTTGAAGGTTTCCTTGTGAGCAAGATCCTCTGCACCCTTTTTCATTGCCTCAACAACAACAGGAGCAAGCGGAAGGGTTACATCACCGATACCAAGCTTGATAACCTTTTTGTCGGGATGAGCCGCAATATATGCATTTGTCTTTTTTGCAACATCTGCAAAAAGATAGTTAGGAACGAGATTGTCAAAATTTCTGTTAATCTTCATTAAAATCAGTCCTTTAAATCTGAAAGTTAAGTGGGAAAATCAATTACTTTTCAAGTGATGCCTTAATAAATTCTCTGAAAAGCGGATGAGCACGGTTCGGGCGTGACTTGAATTCGGGATGATACTGAACAGCAACGAAGAAACGGTTGTCGGGAACTTCAACAGCCTCAACAAGAAGTCCGTTAGGTGAAGTACCTGTAATCTTCATGCCTGCATTTTCAATTTCCTCTCTGAAATCGTTATTGAACTCATAACGATGACGGTGACGCTCTGAAATTTCATGCTGACCGTAAGCCTTAGCCATAAGCGAATCGGGCTTGATAACACACGGATATGCACCAAGACGCATTGTACCGCCCATATCCTCAATGCCTTCCTGTTCAGGCATAAGGTCAATAACATTATGCTTGCCCTCTGGTGTAAACTCACCGCTGTTGGCGTCAGCATAGCCGAGAACATCTCTTGCGTATTCGATTACTGCAGTCTGCATACCGAGACAGATTCCGAGATACGGAATATCATGCTCACGGGCATATTTTGCAGCCATAATCTTACCTTCGATACCTCTGTTACCGAAGCCACCCGGAACGAGGATACCGTCAACATCACCGAGAAGCTCGTCAACCTTGTACTTTGTGAGAAGTTCGCAGTCAACCCACTTGATTTCAACATCGGCGGAATTTTCATAGCCACCGTGACGAAGTGCCTCTGCAACAGAAAGATATGCGTCATGGAGAGCAACATACTTACCGCAAAGAGCAATCGTGCATTTCTTTGTGCGGTTGTTGATACGGCTAAGCATTTCTTCCCACTCGGAAAGGTCGGGCTTTTTGTCCGTTACAATATTGAGCTCACGACATACAACATTTGAGAAATTGCTCTTTTCAAGCATAAGAGGTGCCTGATAAAGCGTTGGGAGAGTAATATTTTCGATTACACAATCCGGCTTTACATTGCAGAAAAGTGCAATCTTGTTGAAAATGCTCTCCTCAAGAGGTTCGTCACAACGAAGAACGATGATATCGGGATTGATACCGAGTGAACGAAGCTCTTTTACAGAATGCTGTGTCGGCTTCGATTTGTGTTCCTCACTGCCCTTGATATAGGGAACGAGAGTTACATGAATAAAGATGCTGTTCTCTCTGCCGACTTCAAGAGATACCTGACGGATAGCCTCAAGGAACGGCTGGCTTTCGATATCGCCCACCGTACCGCCGATTTCCGTAATTACAACATCGGCATTGGTCTTTTCACCTACATTGTAGATAAAAGACTTAATTTCATTTGTGATGTGAGGAATTACCTGAACAGTCTTACCGAGGTAGTCGCCGTGACGCTCCTTTTCAAGAACATTTGAGTAAACCTTACCTGTTGTGAGGTTTGAATACTTGTTAAGGTCCTCATCAATAAAACGCTCATAATGGCCGAGGTCGAGGTCGGTTTCTGCACCGTCCTCCGTTACATATACCTCGCCGTGCTGATACGGGCTCATTGTACCCGGATCGACATTGATATACGGGTCAAGCTTTTGAGCAACAATCTTGAGCCCTCTTGCCTTTAAAAGTCTGCCGAGAGATGCGGCTGTGATACCCTTGCCAAGACCGGATACGACACCGCCTGTTACAAATATATATTTTTTATTTTTCTTATGTTCGGTTATCTCCACGATTACACCTCAACTTCGCCTTCAAATACTTTTTCCGCATTACCTGTCATATATACCGTTTCATCAGTATAGTTGATAATAAGATCGCCGCCCTTGAGCTTAATCTTGATGTCTTCGCCCTTTTTGCAGAAACCGTTTTCACAAGCGGCAACCGCAACGGCACAAGCGCCTGTACCGCAAGCCCATGTTTCGCCTGAGCCACGCTCCCACACTCTCATCTTGATTGTATGGTCATCGAGAACTGTTACAAATTCTGTATTCACTCTTTCAGGGAAGAGCTTATCGTTTTCAAACTCCGGTCCTACGGTTTCAATGTCAAGATTATCAATATCGTCCATGAATACCACGCAGTGTGGGTTGCCCATTGATACGCAGGTGATGTTATAGTTCTTGCCTGCAATTTCAACAGGTCTGTCAACAACCTTGTCACCGTCAAGAACAACAGGAATTTCCTTCGGTTCAAGAATAGCCTTGCCCATATCAACTCTGAGGCGGTTAACCTTTCCGCCTGAAGTATAAGCCTTGAGTTTCTTGATACCGCTGAGTGTTTCAATTGTAATTTCGTCTTTTTCGTTGATATCAACCATACCGTGGTCATAGAGGAACTTACCTACGCAACGGATACCGTTACCGCACATCTTACCCTCTGAACCGTCAAGATTGTACATTTTCATCTTTGCATCTGCAACCTTTGAAGGGCAAACAAGAATAATACCGTCGCCGCCGATACCGAAATGTCTGTCGGAAAGTCTTACGGCAAGCGCCTCGGGGTTGCTGATTTCCTGATCAAAAGTGCTGCAATAGATATAGTCGTTGCCTATACCCTGCATCTTAGTGAATTTTAACATAAGCTTTTCCTCTCTCATGTGGTTAATGTCGATAAGCTCCGTGCTGTGCTGTGAATAGTGGCTCTTGAGGCAATCTGCAAGTGCATTTGCCGTATCAAGAGATGTAAGACACGGAATATTTCTTTCAACAGTCTTACGACGAATTTTAACAGAATCTCTTGAAGGAATTCTGCCCTTTGCAGATGTTGAAATAACATACTGAATCTTGCCCGATTCAATGAGTGTAAGAGTATTGTTTGTCTTGGACTCGTGAATTTTCTTTACGCTTACGGCGTCAATACCGTACTTCTTGAGTACATCCGCTGTACCCTCTGTTGCGTAGATTCTGAATCCGAGATCGTAGTATTTCTTTGCGATTTCACCGATTTCAGCCTTATCCGAATTACGGACTGTGATGAACACACCGCCCTTTTTCTTCATCTTGTAGCCTGCACCGATAAGTCCCTTATAGAGAGCCTCCTCAAGTGTGCCTGCAACACCGAGAACTTCACCTGTTGACTTCATCTCGGGACCGAGGTGGTTATCAACATTGATAAGCTTTTCAAAGCTGAATACGGGAACCTTAACCGCAATGTAAGGACTCTTTCTGTAAAGGCCTGTGCCGTAGCCCATATCTTTGAGCTTTTCACCGAGCATTGCTCTTGTTGCAAGGTCAACCATAGGAACGCCTGTTACCTTACTGATGTAAGGAATTGTTCTTGAAGAACGGGGATTTACCTCGATAACATAAAGTTCGTCTTTATAGATAAGGTACTGAATGTTTACAAGTCCCTTTGTACGGAGTTCGATTGCAAGGTTCTTTGAGCTTTCAATAATAATCTGAGTCATTCTGTCTGAGAGATTCCATGCCGGATAAACCGCAATTGAGTCGCCCGAATGAACACCGGCACGCTCGATATGCTCCATAATACCCGGAATAAGAATATCTTCACCGTCACAAATGGCGTCAACTTCAAGCTCTGTACCCTGAAGGTACTTATCAATAAGAATCGGATTTTCAATATTCTGTGCAAGAATGATTGCCATATACTCTTTGACATCATCTTCGTTGAATGCAATAATCATATTCTGACCGCCGAGAACATATGACGGACGGAGAAGAACAGGATAACCGATTTTGTCTGCAACATCGAGAGCCTCGTCTGTTGTCATAACCGTTACGCCACGGGGACGCTTGATGTGATACTTTTCAAGAAGCTCGTCAAAACGCTCTCTGTCCTCTGCCATATCAATGGCATCGTATGATGTGCCGAGAATATTTACACCGTTGTCGCTGAGGAACTTTGTAAGCTTAATTGCTGTCTGTCCGCCGAATGCAACAACTACACCGAACGGATTCTCTGTCTTTATTATGCCCATAACATCTTCGGTTGTGAGCGGTTCAAAATAAAGTCTGTCGGCTGTGTCAAAGTCTGTTGATACTGTTTCAGGGTTGTTGTTTACGATAACAACATCGTAGCCTGCTTTTTTGAGCGCCCATACGCAGTGAACAGACGCATAGTCAAATTCGATACCCTGACCGATTCTGATAGGACCCGAACCGAATACGATAACTGTTTTCTTATTGCTCTTCTGCTCTCTGATGAATTCCTCAGCTTCATTTTCCTTATCAAATGTTGAATAGAAGTAAGGAGTTTCAGCCTCAAATTCTGCGGCGCAGGTATCAACCATTTTATAAACAGGAACAAGCGGATTTTCAACCTTCCTGCCTGTGATTTTTTCAATTGTTCTGTCAAGGAATCCCTTGTTCTTGGCACGAACATAGAGATCCTCCGTAAGCTCGCCGTTCTTGAGTTCGTCTTCAACGGCAATAAGATTTTTGAGCTTTTCAAGGAACCACTCGTCAATGAGAGTGATGTTGTGAATCTGTTCTACTGTAATGCCTCTCTTGAGAGCCTCATATACGCAGAAGATTCTTCTGTCATCACAAACGCTGAGTCTGTCATAAACCGATGCGTTTGAAAGCTCTGCAAATTCCTTGTCGTTGAGAGTATCGTGAGAAATCTCGGCACCTCTTACGGCTTTCATAATAGCCTGCTCAAATGTCGGAGCAATAGCCATAACCTCGCCTGTTGCCTTCATCTGAGTACCGAGTGTTCTCTTTGCATATACAAATTTATCGAAAGGCCATTTCGGGAATTTTACAACAACATAGTCGAGCGCCGGCTCAAAACAAGCGTATGTTGTACCTGTAACGGCATTCTTGATTTCATTAAGTGTGTAACCGATAGCAATTTTAGCGGCAACCTTTGCAATAGGATAACCTGTTGCCTTTGACGCAAGTGCCGATGAACGGGATACACGGGGATTAACCTCGATAACCGCATATTCAAATGTTTCGGGGTTGAGTGCGAACTGGCAGTTACAACCGCCCTCTACCTTAAGTGCAGAGATAATGTTGAGAGCCGCACTTCTGAGCATCTGATATTCCTTGTCGGCAAGTGTTACCGTAGGAGCGATAACGATTGAGTCGCCCGTGTGAACGCCTACAGGATCGAAGTTTTCCATTGAGCAGACAGTAATAACATTTCCGTCGCTGTCACGCATAACCTCAAACTCGATTTCTTTCCAACCTGAGATACATTTTTCAACAAGCACCTGTGTGATAGGAGAAAGTTCAAGGCCGTTTGATGTGATTTCACGAAGCTCTTCCTCGTTATCGACAATACCGCCGCCTGTACCGCCGAGTGTGAATGCAGGACGGATAATTACAGGATAACCGATTTCATCGGCAAACTTAACAGCTGATTCAACATCTGTAACAACAAGTGACGGAATAACAGGCTGACCGATTTCAATCATTGTGTCCTTAAAAAGCTGTCTGTCCTCTGCCTTGTCAATTGTTTCGGGGTTTGCACCGAGAAGCTGAACATTGTATTTATCAAGAAAACCCTCTTTTGCAAGCTGCATTGAAAGGGTAAGACCCGTCTGACCGCCGAGGGTTGAAAGAAGGCTGTCAGGGCGTTCCTTTTTGATGATTCTCTTAACTGTTTCAAGCGTCAACGGCTCAATGTAGATTTTATCAGCCATTGCGTTATCAGTCATAATTGTAGCAGGGTTTGAGTTTACAAGAATAACCTCAAGTCCTTCTTCTTTAAGCGCACGGCAAGCCTGTGTGCCTGCATAGTCAAATTCGGCAGCCTGACCGATTACGATAGGGCCCGAACCGATTACCATAACTCGTTTGATATTCTTTTTGAGTGGCATATAATCATTCCTCGTTCAAGTAATTATTGTATCTGTTCTTATGCTGAATAGTAATCCGAATTTCGGACTCTTATTTTTTGTTGTTCTTCATCAATTCAATAAAACGGTCAAACAAAAATGCTGTATCGTGAGGACCGCCGCAAGCTTCCGGATGGAACTGAACCGAGAAAGCAGGCATATTTGTGTAGTTTACACCCTCGCAGGTGTTATCATTACCGTTTACAAAGCTTACTTTGCCGTTTTCGGGCATACTGTCGCTTACAACAGCGTAGCCGTGGTTCTGTGATGTGATGTAAACTCTGCCTGTTTCAACCTCTTTTGCAGGCTGGTTTGCACCTCTGTGACCGTACTTGAGCTTTTCTGTTTTTGCGCCCTGTGAAAGCGCAAGGAGCTGGTGACCGAGACAGATACCGAAGGTCGGAATCCCGAAGTCACAAAGCTTTTTGAGCTCTGCAATAATCTCTGTGTTGTCCGAAGGATCTCCCGGTCCGTTTGAAAGCATTACGCCGTCGGGATTCATAGCCTTAATTTCATCCGCTGTTGTGTGGGCGGGAACGACTGTAAGGTTACAACCTCTCTTAACAAGCTCTCTGCCGATGTTATGCTTTGCGCCAAAATCCATAAGCACAACATTGAGGTCGCCGTTTTCAGCGTCAAAATGCTCTTTTTCTTTTATAGTAGTGCTTTCAACAGCCTCTGTAATAACATAGTTCTTAATCTCGTCAAGTTCTTCCTTTGTTACATCGGGAGAATAGGAGATTTTGCAGTTCAGAACACCGTATTCACGCACAATTCTTGTGAGCGCACGGGTGTCAATTCCGTAGATGCCGGGAATTCCCGACTCTTTTAAAAAGGTGTCAAGATCACCCTCACAACGGAAGTTTGAAGGAACTTGGCACCATTCTCGTACAATATAACCTTTCAGTGACGGAGAGTCACTCTCAAAATCGGCAGGGATAACACCATAGTTGCCGATTAAAGGGAATGTCTGAATAACCACCTGACCGTAATAGCTGGGGTCGGTGAGTGTTTCAAGATAACCTGTCATTGCTGTAGTAAAAACAAGTTCTCCCGTAGTTTCTTTTTCGGCACCAAACGCCTTGCCCTCAAAAACTGTTCCGTTTTCAAGGATTAAGTATGCCGCACGGCTCATAAAAACACATTCCTTTCAATAAACTAAAAAATTGCAGTCAGTTCTCATATGTTCTGATAACCTGCTTTGCAACCTCAAGCTTGCTTGTTCTGAGATCCATAGCCTGTTTTTCAAGATAGCGATGCGCCTGATCTTCGGACATATTAAGGCAGGTAATAAGCAGGAACTTTGCTCTGTTTATTATCTTCATATCCGCAACCATATGCTTGAGCTTTTCATTTTCCTCAATCACACGGAACATACGCATCTTAAAACATTCCGTAAACTGCAAAAAGTGGTGAAACAGGTGCTTGTTTACGGGCTTTGCAATAACAAGAACACCGTGCTCCGTGAGTGCGTCATTCACATAATCCGCATTACGCTGCGGAACGATAATCACAACACTTGAACGGGTTGTTCCGGCAAAGTACTTTGAAAGCTCAATGCCGTTTTCCTTTTCAAGCGGTGCATTGACGCAGATGAGGTCAAAAACCTCACCATTTGCAAGCTCCTTAGCCTCCTGTGAGGTTTGGCAGACGGAAATCTCCGTATAGCCTTCGCTTCCGAGCAATTGTGACAAAGAAACGGCACTCTGTTCAGAGTGTGAAATCAACAAAGCATTTTTCAAGAACCTCACCACCGCATATTGTTTCATTCATCTTATTATTTTACAAGATTAACCCCTATTGTTATTTACTTAAAGGAATTATGACAATATTTTTTACAATTTTGTAAAAACATTTTCATTGCAAATTTGTTTTACACTTTTCAACATTTTTCGGGCTTTACAACAAATTGTCTTTTCATTATTATTTATGGTTTTAAGCTGTATAATTATCCTTCATAGTGTAAACTTTGATTTTTGACACTATATATAGTATAGAGCCAAAACACCCCGAACAGCTCTTGCCGTTCGGGGCGTCTCGGTTTATGTGAATTAAAAAGGATAGGTTAATTAAGCTATTGGGGATTATTCAATATCCTGCATAGCGTCGTAGCCTGTTTCGCCTGTTCTAACCTTAACAACATCTTCAACATCATAGATAAAGATTTTGCCGTCACCGATGTGACCTGTGTAAAGTGCCTTAACAGCCGCATCAACAACTGCCTTTACAGGAACCTTGCAAACTACGATTTCAACCTTCATCTTAGGAAGGAGGTTACTTTCAATAGCAACACCACGGTAATACTCTGCTTTACCCTTCTGAGCACCGCAACCGAGTACCTGAGATACTGTCATACCTGTGATGCCGAGCTTATCCATTTCTTCTTTAAGAGCTTCAAGCTTTGACTGCTTGAGAAGAATGTCAATCTTAGTAATCTTTGTGCCGTCGGTAGCCATATCATATTTGCCTGCAAGCTGAACGGGAACTGCCTGAGTTACAGGAACATTGCTGTCAACATCAAATGTTTCATCAAGTGAAGCTGTACCGACACCGATTGGCATAAAGTCTGCATATGCGCTGATAAGACCGTGCTCGCAGATATCGAGGCCCTTCATTTCTTCGTCCTTTGTAACACGAAGACCTACTGTCTTTTTGATGATTGTGAATACGATAATCATGCAAACAACTGTCCAAGCTACGATTGTAACAATACCGAGAGCCTGCTTACCAAGCTGAGCAAAGCCACCGCCGTAGAAAAGACCTGTAACACCGTTCTGACCGTTACCTGTTGCGAAAAGACCTACTGCAAGGCCGCCCCACATACCGTTTACGCCGTGTACCGAGAATGCGCCGACAGGATCATCTATTTTAAGCTTGATATCAACAAATTCAACTGCTACTACGATGAGGATACCTGAAACGATACCGATAACTGCTGCGCCGATTGCATCAACATCTGCACAACCTGCCGTGATTGCTACAAGACCTGCGAGTGATGCGTTAAGGCACATTGAAACATCAGGCTTGCCGTTCTTGATCCATGTAAAGAGCATGGTTGTTACTGTTGCAACTGCCGGAGCAATTGTTGTTGTAAGAAGAATCTGACCGAGACGAGCGCCGTCTTCAGCAGCGGCACCGTTAAAGCCGTACCATGCAAACCAAAGAATGAATACACCGAGAGCACCGAGTGTGATGCTGTGACCGGGGATAGCGTTTACCTTGCCGTTCTTGCCGTATTTACCGATACGAGGTCCGAGAATGATTGCGCCGACAAGTGCCGAGATACCGCCGACCATATGAATTACGATTGAACCTGCAAAGTCGATACAGCCGAGCTTTGCAAGCCAACCCTGACCGTTCCAAACCCAACCTGCTTCAATCGGGTAAACAACGAGTGAAATAATTGCGCTGTAAACACAGTATGCCGAGAATTTTGTACGCTCTGCCATAGCACCTGAAACGATAGTAGCTGCTGTAGCACAGAATACAAGCTGGAATACGAATGAGTTCCAATCAAAGTTCATCCAGTCTGTGAACATATTGAGGTTGGGAACACCGATGAATCCTGCGACATAGTCCTCAGACATCATAAGTTCGAAGCCTAACAAGCTGAATACAACCGTACCGATACAAAAGTCCATCAGGTTTTTCATAATGATGTTACCTGCGTTTTTAGCTCTTGTAAAACCGGTTTCAACCATTGCAAATCCGCACTGCATAAAGAACACGAGTAATGCGCCGATCATAAACCAGACGCCTGTGCCTCCGTAAATTAGTTCTGCCATATAAATCTCTCCTTTTATCAAAATAACAAAAACGGCGTGGAGTTGACAGTTTAAATCTGTCAATCACACGCCGTTGTGTTACCTGTTATACAATATAAATAATGTTATTTAGTATAAATAGAGGTTCTATCAATCACACACCGAAAAGAAGTTCGCCGTATGAAGGATAAGGCCAGTATTCCGAAGCTGTTTCTGTTTCCATTGCGTCACCGACAGCTCTGAGTTCCTGCATAAGTGCAAATACTGTTTCTCTGTAGTACTTAGCATACTTGAGGTTGTCATCGCTGTAGTCGCTTGCCTTGATAACAGCCTCTTCAAGCTCTGCAGTTTTCTTTGAGAAACATACAAGTTTGTTTGAAAGGCTTGTAATAAGGTCTTCCTCAACACTTGTAGGAATAGCGTCTGAAAGTGCCTTCTTGGCAAGTGCTGTATCCGTAAGATCTCTTACATATGATGTAACGGCAGGAAGAATGTTCTTCTTAGCCATATCAATCATTGTGAGAGCCTCAATGTTAATCTGCTTAGAATAGCTTTCAAGCTCAATTTCATATCTTGCACGGATTTCGTCTGCCGAACAAATCTTATTCTTAACAAAGAGGTCAATATTCTTCTTGTCAAGGAAGTGTTCCATTGCGTCAGGAAGTGACTTGAGGTTAAGAAGTCCTCTTCTTTCAGCCTCTTCAACCCACTCGGGAGCGTAGTTGTTGCCGTTGAAGATAATGTTCTGATGCTCTGTGAATACTTTCTTAACAAGAGCCTTGATAGCTGCGTCCATATCATCCGCATCTTTAAGCTCATCGTAGAACTCTGAAAGTTCTTCGGCTACCATAGTGTTGAGCATATAGTTAGGACAGGCAATGTTAAGTGAAGAACCAAGTGCTCTGAATTCAAACTTGTTACCTGTGAATGCAAAAGGTGATGTACGGTTACGATCCGATGTGTCCTTCATAAAGTCAGGAAGAACATCAACGCCTGTTCTCATCTTCTGCTTACCCTTGCTTACATATTCTCTGTCATTGATGATTGAATCAACGAGTTCGCCGAGGTCATCACCGAGATACATTGAAATGATTGCAGGCGGTGCTTCGTTAGCGCCGAGACGGTGGTCGTTACCTGCCGATGCAACCGTGATTCTGAGAAGATCCTGATACTCGTGAACAGCCTTTACAACTGCTGCAAGGAAAAGCTGGAACTGAAGGTTGTTTTCAGGAGTCTTGCCGGGATCAAGAAGGTTCTCGCCTGTGTTGGTTGAAATTGACCAGTTGTTGTGCTTACCGGAACCGTTAACACCTGCGAACGGCTTTTCGTGAAGAAGACAAACAAGACCGTGTCTTTCGGCAACCTTCTTCATAACTTCCATTGTAAGCTCGTTGTGGTCGGTTGCAATGTTTGTTGTTGTGAAGATAGGAGCAAGCTCGTGCTGTGAAGGAGCAACTTCGTTATGCTTTGTCTTTGCAAGGATACCGAGTTTCCAGAGTTCCTCGTCAAGGTCTTTCATATAAGCAGCAACTCTTGTCTTGATTGCACCGAAGTAATGGTCGTCAAGTTCCTGTCCTTTAGGAGCTTTTGCACCGAAAAGTGTTCTGCCTGTATAAATAAGATCCTCTCTCTGATCGTAAGCGTCCTTATCAATAAGGAAGTATTCCTGCTCCGGACCTACTGTTGTTGTAACTCTTGTAACATTTTCTTTGCCGAGAAGATGAAGAATCTTTACAGCCTCTGTATTTATTCTCTCCATTGAACGAAGAAGAGGAGTTTTCTTATCGAGAACCTCGCCTGTATAAGAACAGAATGCTGTAGGAATGTAAAGTGTTCCGTCCTTAACGAATGCATATGATGTCGGATCCCATGTTGTATAGCCTCTTGCCTCGAATGTGGCACGAATACCGCCGCTTGGGAAAGAAGAAGCATCAGGCTCGCCCTTTACAAGCTCTTTACCTGAGAACTCCATGATAACCTGACCTTCACCGTTCGGTGCGATAAAGCTGTCATGCTTTTCGGCTGTAATACCTGTCATCGGCTGGAACCAGTGTGTGTAGTGGGTACAGCCCATTTCAACTGCCCAGTCCTTCATAGCAGCCGCAACAACATTTGCAACGCTGAGGTCAAGCGGTTCACCGTTCTGGATTGTCTTTTTCAAAGCCTTGTAAGTTGACTTTGGAAGTCTTTCCTGCATCTTCTGGTCATTAAATACCATGCTGCCAAAAATTTCGGGAACTTTTGCCATTTTAATTCTCTCCTATCCATTTTGAAAATAAATTTTAATGGTCTGATTTTTGCTTTATAAAAACAGAAAAGGACACTGTAAGCCTCAGCTCACAGCGCCCTTGCTGTCTTTGATGTTGTTAGTATATTCCACTTTTGCGAATTTGTCAATACATTTTTTAAAAAAAGTTTTGAAATTGCAAGTTTTATTAAATTTCCTGCAAAATTAAGCTGAAACACCAATAAGAGTTGCATATTTTCTACAACAATCACAGTAAAATGAAAGTTTTGCCCTTAAAAGTTGCAATTTTCCTTTATTTTCCCTTGACAAAGCACAATGTATAGTTATATAATCTAAGTGCTGATTTTTCTTGATCAACGATGACAGGGCATTTCAGAACATCAGCCGACCTGCACATTCACCTTTGCAGGATATAGCACAGGCTGAGCATAGCGGTTTTACCGCTGAGAAGAGATTGGGC
>OLQM01002552.1_pt1 | contig 17602 bp, 13 predicted proteins | sample 1673161 | NCBI WGS metagenome assembly OLQM01 (sample SAMEA3136761, study PRJEB25190) | human gut metagenome | reverse complement strand
TTTGCAGGGTTTATCGACAGCAATGTCATTTTGTTCGTGGCAATGTTTATTGTCGACACCTTGGGCGTATAAAGCAGGTGCAAATCTTCAGGATAATTTTTCAATTGTCCATCCAGCAGCGTCCTACTGTAGTTTCCCAGTCCGGTAAAGTTGTTAAACAGCCTCTTGGCGTCGTAAGCAATTCTCATAAAGTGGTTTTCAATCGCGGACGAAAATACGCTAATTTAAGTTTTTAACCAAATAATTTGGCTGTTTTTACGGCCTACGCTACTTTTGCCCTCACTTAAACGAGCCTTGTAGCCTTTTTCGCCGGCTTACCATTGGCAGGGCGCGCACAAAGGCCTTACGTTCACCCACGTATCAACCAATTACGCCACACATTGAAAGTTCTGACGAACCCTAAGATTGCCGCGGCGCGTCCTTTTATGGACCGCATCGTGAGCGAGTTTGAAAACGGACGCAGTTTGCGCGAAAGTCGCAACAGCATACGCGTACGCGCCCGAACCCATCCTTTCCGGTTCGAACGCGTTTTTTCATCGTTTACTGCTGTGCATAATATGCTTCAATTACCTGTCTTGCAATCGGTACAGCGACTTCACTCGAATATCCGCCGTTTTCTGCCACAACAGCAATGACAATATCAGGATCATCCGCATTGGAGAATCCGACAAACCAGGAATGCGGTGTCTCTCCGTCGCTTCCGTGTTCTGCGGTTCCTGTTTTACCGGCGATATTGTACGGCAGATCCGAAAGTGAAACTGCAGTTCCGCTCTGGACAACGCCTTTCATCAGCTCTGTCAGCGTATTGGCTTCGCTCTCGGACATTACCGTGCCAAGAGACTCTTTGTAAAAGGTTTTGACTGCCTGTCCGTCCGCAGACACAATGTTGTCCACATAACGCGGTTTGATCATTTCTCCGTCATTTGCAACCGCGGAGGCGATCAGCGCCATCTCCATCGGTGTTACCAGCGTATCGCCCTGGCCAATGGAAGTCTGCATCACAAGAGCATCCGCCGTTGTCGAATCAAGGTCGAAAGAACTTTTGCTGGTCGGAAGCTCCAGATCCAGACGGCTGTTCAGATACAGGGAATCCGCCAGCGAGCGGAAGGCATCTTTATCCAGCCCAAGGCCAATCTGTGCAAAGGCAGAGTTGCACGAATGTGCAAACGCACCTGCAAAATCTTCCGGTCCATGCACTTCACCGCCGGAGCAGTGAATCGTATAGTTTCCTGCTGTCAGCTCACCGTCACAGTCGAACGAAAAACCGTCCAGTGTGCCGTTCTGGCGGAGATACGCAAGCGAAGTAACAATCTTGAACGTAGATCCCGGAGGATATCTTCCCTGCAGACCGCGGTTCAGAAACACGCCGCTCTCATCGTCTGCGTTCAGTGCCTCCCAGTCCTCATCAATCGTATTGGGATTAAAAACCGGATTGCTCACATTGGCAAGTACACGGCCCGTTTTTGCCTCCAGCACGACAACTGCACCGCGGTATCCGTCCAGTGCATCGGCCGCGGCCTGCTGGAGTGTTGTATTCAGCGTTGTATAGAGACTGTCTCCCGGGTTCTTCGCATCGCTGAATTCATTCTTTACCTGCTTTAACTTACTTGTATGGGACTCCATCAGCATATAGTTGTAGGAAGATTCGAGGCCGCTGTTTCCTTTTCCCGTATAGCCAACCACCTGCGCAAACAGGCTGCCGAACGGATACGTTCTTACCTCATCCCCGTTTTCATCTGTCGTCGTCTTTGCCAGTTCCTGGCCGTCCGCAGAATAGATTGTTCCGCGGATCACGCGCTCTGCATAGTTATTCTGTCTCGTATTGTAAGAACTATTCAGAAATTCTTCTTTCCGCACGACATTAAAGTAAACGAGATACGCGATCAGCCCAAGAAACATGGCCACGAACAGGAACGAAACGATCAGATACGGCCCTGCGCCGTTGTTTGCCGCCTTACCAGTGGAGGCTGTTCTCGGTCTGCTCTTCGATCCGCCGTTCGAATTCATCCGGCTGCTCGCGGTACTTCTGGCGGGTTTCCTGTCCGTCGTTCCGGCTGCCGCTCTTCTTTCGTCTTTCGGTCTCTTCGTCCGGGCGTCGTTTTTTCTTGGCGCCTGGGTCGTTTTTCTGCTGGTTTCGTTTCTTCTTGTTTCGTCTTTTCTCAAGCTCCTCACCTTCGTCTTCCCTTAAGATGTACAATCCCTGAATGATCGACAGCATCAGCACCGTGGAGAACATGGAGCTTCCTCCATAGCTGACCAGCGGCAGCGTGATACCTGTCATAGGAATAAATTTAATGGTTCCTCCGATGGTGAGGAACACCTGTGTCGCATATTCCGTTCCAAGACCCATGGCAATCAGTTTGTAGAACCGTTTGCTCATCTTCATGGAAATATTGATAATCAGAAGGAATGTGGACATGCACAGCAGAATCAGGCAGATTCCGAAGATAATGCCCATCTCCTCACAGATCGCACAGAAAATAAAGTCTTTCGTTGCAACCGGGATAATGTCAGGCCGTCCCTCGAAAAGGCCGGTTCCGAACCATCCGCCGGAGCACATGCCGAAGAGGCCCTGTGCTAACTGGCTGCTGATATCCCAGTTTCCGATCGGATCCTGCCAGAGTGCCACACGGTTCCGTACATGGGAAAACAGGAAATACGCCACAACGCAGGCGGCACTCATTCCCGCAAGTCCCAAAAGCGGATATCTGGCTTTTCTCGTTGCCACATAGATTACAACCACGTACGCCATAAAGAAGACGAACGCAGTTCCAAGGTCGGTGGATGCAACAAGGATCAGCACATGAACTGCCGCAATGACCGTTGCTTTTACAACGTTTCCAAAGGAATTATCCTCGCGCAGCATGCCTGCCATAAAGAACACGAGTGTGATCTTGGCAATCTCGGAGAGCTGGAACGTAATGCCGTGGATTTCGATCGACAGCTTCGCACCGCCGGAAGTAAAGCCAAGCACCATAACGACGGAAAGCATGGCAATTCCGAGCACAGCGTAAATCCAGGTCAAATTTTTCAGGAACTTGCCCTTTCGGACAATGACCGGAATGATGAAGCAGAGCAGTGTGGATGCCGCCAGAATTTTGTACTGGGACATAGCCTTTGACACGCTCAGTCTCGTCAGAATAATCATGCTGATCGAGAGCAGCATACACATGTTGTTTACCAGGATCATCGATGCCTTCCGGTAAATCAGGCGGTACAGGATCTGTACGCCCAGGATATACGCCATCGTGAGCAGAAACATCTGAATCGTTGATACTTCGCCCTCCTGCAGGAACATCACGAAGAAACAGATGAAATTCATCAGAATGATCATGATGATCTGCCGCATCAGAATGTAATGGCGCTCATCCTCATCCCGCTCTTTGAGTGCAGCAAACGACTGCACGGTAAAACAGATCATGAGGAAGGTAATCACATATTTTGATAACTGAACAATGGTATTTTCCATAAATTCCCCTTATTTTTTTCTCACCGTTTACTCTACTTTCCGGCGGAAATGGCCTTTGGTATATTCCTGTTCGGCCGGAACTGCGATTCCTTTACAGTACGTTCCAGCAAACGCAGCGGCGATTTCTTTTGTCTCCTCCAGTGTCTCGATGGTAAAATTCAGCCGCACCGCAGCCGGATGCATGGACCGGATCTCATCGGCTTCTTTTACCAGGCCGAGCGGAAGGCTGTTGTAGATCACACTGTAGCACGAGGTGCAGTAACTCTTCACTGGGAAGTATTTTCCCATCCGGTCTTTTAAGCGTACCAGAGAATAACTGTGATTGCAGCCGTTCAGGTTCTTCTGGACACACTGGGCGGAAACCATCATCGGAAGGTAGCCGTAGACCACCATTTCGCTGTTCGTATTGTCACGTTTTCCGATTTCCCGCTCGTTCAGCTCATACGGAACGGTATCACGCTGCACGCCCTGCTCCTGCCAGAATGCCTGCGCACGGCTGTTGTACGTGTAAACGCTGTAATCGAGCCGGATATCCTTTTCCATTCCCATCTCTTTCAAAAACGAAAAGCTTTCGAGATTGCGGATCAGGAAACCGCCAAGACCGATTTCCTTCAGACAGCGGAACGTGTCGCGGTATTCCTTCAGATCGCCTTCACGCACAACGTGCGGCAGCATCAGATAAACCTGTTTTCCCAGTTCTTTCGCCTGCAGGATGCCTTTTTCCGCCTGCTCTTCGAAGATTTCCCGTTTGAAGCATCCCATGCCGGCGTAGATCGTCGTGATCTCCGGAATCTCGAGCAGCGCATTCCACTGGGCTCTCGTCTCGGCAGATGCGGTCAGCTCCATTTTCTTTTCTGCCCTGCTCTCCTGGTCTGGTTTTCCAGATGCTTTTGCTTCCTGTTCCGGCTTTTCCGCTGCTTTTCTGCGGTATGGCTCTGTCATCTCCTTCACCAGCTGGTCCGAAACGCCTCTCCGCAACTCGTTTAACGTCTGCATCGGCACGAAACAGTTGTCATCCATACAGACATCGAGTTCTTTGAAATAGAATGGTGTCTCGCCTGTCTTTTCCAGCTGTGTTTTTGCGCGTTCCTCGGTCAGCGGCTGCTTCTTTGCCGGTTCTACCATGCCCGCCTCTGCTGTTACACTGTATTTTCCGCTTTCTGCACTTAAGAACGCCGGCTGGCCCGGATACAGGGTCAGAAAGCCGGAAATCGGCTCTTTTGCCTCAGTCTCGATATAATCTCTCTGGATCTCATAAAAGAGCTGCTCATTTCTGCGCTGTTTCTTTTTATTTTCCTGCTCTTTTTCGTTCTTCAGCGCCATCATATCGCGTCCGTTTCTTACGGTATAATAGCTTTTGTTGAAACCGTCACGGTTATACAGCTCATACAGCTTTTTCATGTCCTCCGGCAGAACGTGGAAACGGGACGGCTTTTTTTCGTACAGATCGAGGTATTTGCGGTAAATGCTGACAACGCCCGCTGTATACTCCGGCTTTTTCATTCTGCCTTCGATTTTGAGGGACATAATCCCGGATTTTACAATCTCCGGCAGCAGTTCTACCGTACACATATCCTTCGGGCTTAACGGATAGCGGTCGCCCGGCTCCCCCATGCGGTGGTTGTCTTTATCGTACGCTTCGTACGGCAGACGGCACGGCTGCGCGCATCTTCCGCGGTTTCCGCTTCTTCCGCCGATCAGGCTGGAAAAAAGGCACTGTCCCGAATAGCAGTAGCAGAGCGCCCCGTGGACGAAGCATTCAATTTCAAGGTTGGTCGTCCGGTGGATTTTCTGGATCTCCGCAAACGAAAGCTCACGGGCCGGTACCACACGCGTCGCGCCAAGGCTCTCCAGGAAACGCGCTCCCGCAGATCCTGTCACTGTCATCTGTGTGCTCGCATGAATGTCGAGATCCGGGAACCAGGAGCGGACCGCCTTTAAAACGCCCATATCCTGGACAATCACGGCATCCAGTCCCTGCTCATAGTACGGACGCAGATACGGATACAGTTTCTCTTCCAGTTCCTCCTCTTTTAAGAGGGTGTTGACCGTCAGATACAGTTTCCGGTTCCGCAGATGGACGTAATCGATGGCTGAGAGAATCTCCTGCTCATCCAGATTTTTTGCATACGCTCTTGCGCCGAATGCGGCTCCGCCGAGATAGACGGCATCCGCACCGGCGGAAACCGCTGCTTTTAACGCTTCCATCGAACCGGCTGGTGCTAATAATTCTGTCTTCATCTTTATCTCCTAAAAACGGGCGATTACCTGTTCCGCAATCCCCCGTTTTTCCTTCTTTTACGCTTTTAATAAATCTTCCAGATCCTTATTTGCCTTATCAAGCTGCCGCTGCAGTTCTTCCCTCTCGCCGCGCACATGTTCCAGCTCGATTCGTTTCTCTTCCAGTTCTTTTTTCAGATCGCCGGCCTGGATTTCCGCTGCGATCAGATCGTGCTTCATATCGTAGGTTTCCCGGTCTTTGGCTTCCATATCCTCTTCGAGGGTATCTACCTGGCTTTTTGCTTTGAAATAGTCGTCTGCAATGTTCAGTGCAAGCAGTGTGTGCTTCGTATCCACCGACAGGCGGTTGTATCCGGCTGACTGGGAAAGTTCGCTGATCTTCTGATTCAGATAAGCAGCTACTTTCTGCAGATATTCCGGGCTCTCATAGCCTCCCAGTGTGATAATTTTTCCATCTATTAAAACCTGTGTTGTATTTTTTACAGCCATTCTTTTGCTTTTCCTCCACTGAATTTAACCGGACCAAACTCCCGGCTAATATAACCTATCATATACCGAAAATGGAAGAAAAACAACCTTTTTCTGCAAAAAGCGACAGAAAATGAAAGATTCAGGGCTTTTACTCTTCGATCTTACGCGGTGCCTCCAGCCCCAGGTGGTGCCAGGCAAATTCCGTTGCCACTCTTCCGCGCGGAGTGCGGTTGATAAATCCGGATTTGATCAGGAACGGCTCGTAGACATCCTCGATGGTGCCGGCATCTTCTCCAATCGATGCAGCCAGGGTATCGAGTCCCACCGGACCGCCCTGGAACTTTTCCATAATGGTGGTAAGAAGCAGCCGGTCAGTCTGATCCAGTCCGTAACGGTCTACTTCCAGCAGATCGAGAGCAAATGATGCGACCTCTTTTGTGATTCTTCCATCGTATTTCACCTGGGCAAAGTCGCGGACACGCTTTAAAATCCGGTTTGCCAGACGCGGTGTTCCCCTGGAACGGCGCGCCATCTCAAGCGCTCCCTGCGGGTCCACCTCCACATTCAGTACTTTTGAGGAGTGCAGAATAATGTTGGCCAATTCTTCCTCCGTGTAAAATTCCAGATGGTGGATGACACCGAACCGGTCGCGGAGCGGGGCAGTCAAAAGACCTGCACGCGTTGTTGCGCCGACCAGCGTAAACTTCGGCAGATCCAGGCGGATCGAGCGCGCCGAAGAGCCTTTTCCGATCATGATATCAATCGCAAAATCCTCCATCGCTGGGTAAAGAACCTCCTCGACCTGGCGGTTCAGGCGGTGGATCTCATCAACAAACAGGACGTCGCCCTCCTGCAGATTGTTGAGGATCGCTGCCATCTCACCCGGTTTTTCGATCGCCGGGCCGCTCGTTACCTTCATATGGGTTCCCATCTCATTTGCAATGATGCCCGCCAGCGTTGTTTTTCCAAGTCCCGGAGGGCCGTAAAACAGCACATGATCGAGAACATCACTTCGCTGTTTTGCTGCTTCAATATATACTTTCAGGTTCTTTTTCGTCTTTTCCTGTCCGATGTAGTCGTCCAGGCGCTGGGGACGGAGCGAACCTTCGATTTTCACGTCCTCCTCGAGAACGTCAGTTGTGATAATTCTTCTTTCCATCGTTATAAGGTTTCCTTCTTCCACAATTTAGGACCATCTGCTAAAACATATGCTTCAATGCCGCTTTCAGCACAGCCTCGCTGTCCATGCCTTTGGTGATTTCGACTTTCTTTACTGCCTGCAGTGCTTCCGTTCCGGAGTAGCCAAGCGCAGTCAGCGCCTGTACCGCATCCTGGAAGGCATCCGGTTCGCCTGCCTGCCGTACCGCCGCAGCCGCCTGATTTCCTGCCAGCTTCTGCTCGAACGCTTCCTGCAGGTCGAATTTGTCTTTTAATTCCAGAATCAGCTTCTGCGCGGTCTTCTTTCCGATGCCCGGTGTTTTGGCAATCGCCTGGACATCTTCCGAGAGGACGGCAAAGCGCAGATTGTCTGCAGTAAGCGTGGACAGCACCGCAAGCGCCGCTTTTGGTCCGATGCCGCTTACGCCGATCAGCATACGGTATATTTCAAGATCTTCGCGGGACAGAAAGCCGAATAGGGAAATTCCGTCTTCCCGCACACTCATATGGGTATATATCTTTAACTCTTCTCCCTCCCGGACGCCTGCGTCGAACATACTCGCTGGAATATTCAGCTCATAGCCGATTCCATGGCTTTCGAGAATCATTTTTCCTTCAGAAAGAGAATCTACAGTTCCTTTGATAAATGCAATCATGTTTTTCCTCCAAAGCGCCGTTTTCTTTTTTTGAAAGCGAACGCATATTCTATTATAGCAGAACTTTTCTCATCACGCAACGATTAGTCGCTGTCTTTCTTGCATGTCAGATTTTTTCGTCTTATAATATCTTTAGATTCAAAAAAGTTTTTCAAAGGAGACAAAAAACCTTATGCAGATCATAGATTCTACCCCCGCTGCTCTCTCTGCCGATCTTCAGATGTATCTGAGAAACGGCGATGTCTTTTTCGATATTGAGACGACCGGCCTTTCCTGGCGTACCTCGCATCTCTATCTGATTGGTGCGCTGTTCTTTGACCCGGCCGCGGATACTTTCACACTGCGCCAGTGGTTTCTTGATCGACCGACCGAAGAAAAAGAGATGCTTGTCTCTTTTTTCACGTTTCTTTCCGACGTGAAGCGGCTGGTGCATTTTAATGGAACGACATTTGATCTTCCTTACCTCACACACAAAGCACTGTTTTATCAGATGGAAGATCCGCTTTCGTCAATCGCATCCCTGGATCTTTATCAGGCACTCCGCCCGTTTCAGTCAATCCTGGGACTTTCTTCAATGAAACAGAAAAATGTGGAACAGTATCTCTCATTCCCACGGAAGGATCAGCTTAACGGAAAACAGTTGATTTTGGTTTACCACGACTATCTTCAGACACTGGATGAAAAGAAACTGGAACTGCTTTTCCTTCACAATTATGAGGATGTCCTCGGCATGGGTTCTGTTCTGGAACTGCTCGCGCTTCCTGCCCTGTTTCACGGCGATTTTTCTGTCCAGTCGTGTCGTTTTACCGGACAGGCACTGGAAGTTTCACTACAGCCCGAGCGGGAAGTTCCGGTTTTCCTCTCCCGTGTCTGCGCGGATGGTTCTCTTACAGCCTTTGGTTCACGGGTTTCTCTCTCCCTGCAGACGCATACGGCGGAGCTGAAATATTTCTTCCCGGACTATAAGAATTACTATTATCTTCCGCTGGAGGATCAGGCTGTTCACAAGAGCGTTGGCGCGTTTGTCGATCCGGAGCACCGTCAGAAAGCAAAGGCTGCCAACTGCTATCAGCGGCGGACCGGTACATTTCTTCCGCAGCAGAAAGCGTTTTTCACCCCGGCCTTCCGCGAGGATTTCAAAAGCCGCCCTTACTATTTTGAGTGGTCCGACGCCTTTCTTTCGCAGGAAGATCTCCTGAAAGAGTATCTCTGCTCCGAGCTTCAGCTCTTTTTCAAAGACGATAGCAAAACCAGAAAATAAAACAGCCGTACACGTTTTTGCATGCACGGCCGTTTTTCCGGGACTGGCCTTTCCAAACAGTCCTTTATTTTTTCTCTTCTTTCTCTTCTGCCTTTTTTTCTTCCTTTTTCAGAGAAGCATGATGCGTTCCCTGCAGATGCGGATAGGCGCGCAGATAACGTTTCGTTGTCAGGCGCATCAGCCAGTTGGTCGGAAGCTGCGGTTTTGTCATCTGGTCAAAGCGCTCCAGCAGCTCTTTAAGATCCGGCATCTTATCGCTGCGCACATCAAATCCAAGTGCCGCAAACCGTTCTTTCTGCTCTGCTCCGAACTCGGTCAGGCGTTCCTTCTGCTCTGCTCCGAACTCCATCAGGCGGTTCTTCGACTCGGAAAGCGGATTTCTTCTTCCCTCGGCTTCTTTCCGCTCCTTCTCCAGCTTCTGCATCTGCTCCATTGCCTCAGACAGTGTCTGGCGCTTCTCGGCCAGATATTCTTTCATCTTATCTCTGGAATACTCTGCACGATACTGCTGTACTTTCGCATTCATCTCCTCGGCAAGCTGGTTAAAGCGGGACTTCTGCAGATATTTCAGAAATTCTCCCCACGTTTTCTCCAGACTGCGCATCTTCTGTCCCAGCTGGAATGCTGCGGCTGCGGAAAATCCAAAATCTACCAAATAGCAGACGGTAACAACGGAAACAATGATCTCTCCTGTAGTATCCGAAACAAGATTCACTACTTTCACGGCAATCGGCTGCAGAATATAGAACAGCCCCAGTGTAAAGAATCCCCAGGCAATCGAACTGCTGAGGCAGATCTTTCCCTGAAAATTAAACTTCTGATTGCTGTAGTCCCACCAGTGCGCATGAAAAATGGTCTCCATCAGCACGCCGGTTACATATTCCAGAACCGTCGCTACAATGACACCTCCGAAATACAGTGCCCAGACGTTCGCTTCAAACGGGCGCAGGATCAAGTATACCATAACAGCGCCGGTGCCGTACAGTGTCAGCAGCGGACCATTGACAAAACCGCGGTTGACCAGTTTTTTCTGCCGGATCGATACATAGGAACTCTCCCAGATCCATCCGCAGAAGCTGTACAGCCAGAACCATGCTAGAACGTGGTACAGATCCACACCCAGAATCTTCATCTCCCACATAAACTTTCATCCCCTTTTTCTTTTCTGGTGCCAAAAACAGGATGATAAGAAAATACCGCAGGCAACAGGTTTCCTGTCTGTTCAGGAAACCCGGTTGTCTACGGCATTCTAATCATCCAACTGCAGCACCTGCAAGTTAAATTATTCTTACTCTTCTACTGGCTCTTCGTTTTCCAGAGCTTTCATGCTCAGAGAGATTTTTTTGTCTTCCTCGTTGAAATCAACTACTTTTGCAGTGATTTCCTGTCCGATTTTCAGTGCATCAGACGGTTTCTCAACATGCTCTCTGGAAATCTGGGAAACATGAAGCAGAGCATCTACGCCCGGCTCAAGCTCAACGAATGCACCAAAGTCAGTCATACGGGCAACACAGCCTTCTACTACGTTGCCTACAGCGTATTTGTCAGCAGCGTTCAGCCACGGATTCTCTTCCGGGAATTTTAAGGAAAGAGCGATCTTGTCGCCGTTGATGTCTTTGATCAGAACTTTTACAGTCTCACCAACTTTGAATACTTTTTTCGGGTTCTCTACGCGGCCCCAGGACATCTCAGAGATGTGAAGCAGTCCGTCAGCTCCGCCCAGATCGATGAATGCGCCGAAATCGGTAACATTCTTAACAGTTCCCTCTACAACATCGCCAACTGCGATGCGTGCGAACAGTTCTTCCTGCAGTTTCTTCTTCTCAGCAACGATGAGCTGTTTGCGGTCACCGATGATACGTCTTCTTCTCGGGTTGAACTCGGTAATAACGAATTCAATTTCCTGATCTGCATATTTAGACAGATCTTTTTCATATACATCAGATACAAGGCTGGCCGGAATGAATACTCTGGTCTCCTCAACAACTACGGATAATCCTCCGTTCAGTACCTGTGTTACTTTTGCTTTCAGAACTTCATGATTCTCGAATGCTTCCTCGAGTCTCTTGTTGCCTTTTTCAGCAGCAAGTCTCTTGTAAGTAAGAAGGACCTGTCCCTCTCCATCATTTACTTTCAGAACTTTGACTTCCATTTTGTCACCTGGCTGTGCAACGGTGTGAAGATCGATGGAAGAATCGTTGGAATATTCGTTTTTGGTAAGAATACCATCGGCTTTGTATCCGATATTCAGGATAATCTGATCGTCTTTGACATCGATTACAGTACCCTCAACGACTTCTCCGTTTCTGATTGTTTTAAATGATTCATCCAGCATTTGTTCAAAACTCATTTCTGACATTTTTTGAACCTCCTCAATTATTTTATTCGGGGTGGATGCCCCAGCTGTAATACCTACGCGACCAAATGATTGAAAAGGCTTAGATTCCAAATCAACGAGTGTCTCTATAAAGTAAGTATTTTTACATTCTTCTTTACATATCTCATACAGCTTTTGCGTGTTTGAACTATGTCTGCCTCCCACGACAAACATGGCATCAACCTTCCTGGCAATTGCTCTCGCTTCCGTCTGTCTTTCCTCGGTAGCGTTGCAGATAGTCTTTAAAACAGTACTATCATAACTCTTTTTCAAAAAAATTTCAACTAAATCTTTAAATTTGTTGTAATTAAATGTCGTCTGTGCCACAATAGATATTGGTTTTCCATTTTCGGGCACAAAACTTTCCGCTTCTTCGGCGGTATGCACCACGGTAACCGGGCCGCTCGCCCATCCCATGATGCCCTGCACCTCCGGATGATCCGCGCTTCCGATGATGACGACGTGGCGGCCTTTTCTGCCCTCCTCGTCCACAATCCGGTGGATCTTCTTGACAAACGGGCACGTCGCATCTACAATCTTCATGCCGCGCGCTTCGATCTTTTCACAGACATCCCGCGACACGCCATGCGACCTGATCACAACGGTTCCGCCGGAAAGCCCCTCTAGTTCATCTTCCGAATGGATCACCTGCACGCCGCGGTTTTCGAGATCCTCCACAACCTGTTCATTGTGAATAATCGGCCCGAAGGTGTAGACCGGCTTTTCACCGCTCTCAATTTCACGGTATACCGTATCGACCGCCCGTTTGACACCGAAGCAGAAGCCTGCACTTTTTGCAACAGTTACTTCCATCTGTTTTTCTTCTCCTCTTTTCTCTGCAGCGTTTACATGCGCTCGCGGGCAAGGCTTAAGATCTTTTCCACAACCTCATCGATCGTCATTTCAGAGCTGTCAACGAGTACGGCGTCTTCTGCCTGTACCAGCGGGGAATTCTCTCTGTGCATGTCCTGATAATCACGCTCATTGATATCTTCCTCGATTTTCGCAAGATCGGCTGTCTGTCCCTTTTCGGTCAGCTCCTTCCAGCGGCGCAGTGCGCGGACATGGGCACTTGCTGTCAGATAGACTTTCAACGGTGCGTTCGGCAGAACGGCAGTTCCGATATCGCGGCCGTCCATCACAAGATCCGTGTTCTCCGCCATCTCCTGCTGCAACTCCACGAGTTTTTTCCGTACTTCCAGATAGGCGCTTGTCGCGGATGCCATCTTTCCAGCCTCCTCGGTGCGCAGTCTTCCGGTGACATTGACGCCGTTTAAATAAACCTGCTGCTCTCCGTTTTCGTAGGAAATGGAAATTTTCACATTTTTGCAGGCTGCCTCAATTTTTTCCTGCTCTTCCGGTGCAATGCCAAGATCTGAAAAATAGATGCCCATGGCACGGTACATTGCTCCTGTATCAACGTAGACAAACGAAAGCTCCTTTGCCACACGTTTTGCGATTGTACTTTTGCCAGCGCCTGCCGGTCCGTCAATTGCAAGATTAAATCTCATCTTCTCTCTTCCTCCTGAAAATTCTAAAATCTGTGATCCATATTTTATTCCTGTTCTTCCTTTGCCCGGATCTCTTCAGCTGCAGCGTGGGCACTTGCCCAGGCAATCTGCAGATTGAAGCCGCCGGTCAGTGCATCGAGATCGAGCACTTCTCCTACGAAGTACAGACCTTCTTTTTTCTTTGCCTCCATCGTGCCCGGACGGATCTCTTTCACGGAAACACCACCCTGTGTGATAATTGCTTCACGGAAGCCCCGTGTTCCGGTTACTGTAAACGGGAAATGCGTGATCAGCTCTTCAAAGTGCTGACGCTCCGCTTTCGATACGGCATTGACCTGTTTGTACGGGTCGATCCCGCCAAGAGAGAGCATCACCGGAAGCAGTTTCGCCGGGAACAGACTGTTGATCACGTTGCGGAACTGTTTGTTCCGGTTTTCCTCAAATTCACGCAGGATCCGCGCATCCAGCTGTTCTTCCGTGAGTGCCGGCTTCAGGTTCAGATATCCTTTCAGCGGCTGCTGTTCCAGTGCTTTTCCGATGTAGGAGCTCGCAGAAAGCCCCAGCGGGCCGGAAATGCCGAAATGTGTAAACAGCATCTCGCCGAATCCATCGAACAGCGTCTTTTTGCCGTTTTTAATCGTCATCGTCACATTTTTCAAGGAGAGTCCCTGCAGCTCACGGATGTACGCTTCCTCTGTTTCCAGCGGCACCAGCGCCGGGCGGAGCGGCGTGACGGCAAGTCCTGCCTCTTCTGCGAAACGGTAGCCGTCTCCATCCGACCCCGTCGTCTGGTACGACATACCGCCGGTTGCGACAACGACATCATCGTAAAAAAGCTCTTTCCCGTTTTCCAGGCGGATTCCTTTCACGCGGTCTCCTTCGAAAAGAAGCTCTTTTACTTTTGTATTCTTATGCACCTGCACATTTTTCCGTTTCAGTTCCGTCTCCAGCGCGCGGATAATATCCGAGGAGTGATCTGACTCCGGGAAGACACGGTTTCCGCGCTCCACTTTTAAGCGGACACCTGCCGCTTCGAAAAACTCCTGTACCTGGGCGCTGTCAAAGCTGTAGGCGGAGCTGTACAGAAATTTCGGGTTTGTCACCACATTCGTGAAGAACTCTTCTGTCGGGCAGTCGTTTGTCACATTGCAGCGGCCCTTTCCTGTGATAAACAGCTTCTTTCCCAGCTTTTCATTTTTTTCATAGAGATGAATCTCTGTCTTTCCGCCGGCGGCAAGCACGGCGGTCATCATTCCGGCGGCGCCTCCGCCGATTACTGCTGCTTTTCTCATGCTTTCTCCTTTACCGGCAGAGCTGCCTTTTTTCCGCCCATGGGACGTGCATCGTCCAGCCCGTTGATTTCATCGTTGCTGTAAACCTGGTACTCATCCCACAGTTTTTCCATGCTCTCAAGTGTCTTTTTCACATCCGCCTGGCGTTTCATGCAGAGCGCCACGACAAGCGCATTGATTACACTCAAAGGGGCCACCAGAGAATCGACGATCGATGCCATATCGCTCTTGGCAATCAGCGTACAGGCTGCATAAACATTCATCGGTGAATGCACACTGTCTGTGATCGTAATTACCTTCGCTTTGCGGCTGTTCGCAAATTCCAGTGCCTTCATCGTACGCATCGAATACCGCGGGAAGCTGATGCCGATCACCACATCATCCTCCGTGATGCGGATCATCTGCTCGAAAATCTCGCTGGAACTGTTTGTCTGTACCTGGCGCACATCCGGGAAAATCATATGGAGATAGAACGCCAGAAAGCTCGCAAGCGGCGCGCAGCTCCGAATGCCGACAATGTAGATTGTCCGCGCAGAAAGAATCGTATCCGCAGCGCGCTCAAAGGCGCTCCGGTCCACTTCTTCCAGCGTCATCTTGATTTTTTCAATATCCGACTGCAGGACGGTCTCCAGAATTTCTCCCTGCGGCACGCGGCCATACGTAAACTGCATCCGCTGCACTGAATTCAGACGATTCATCACCATCTCCTCCAGTGCGCGCTGGAACTCCGGATATCCCGCGTAGCCAAGCTGCATCGCAAAGCGAACCGTTGTCGATTCGCTGACGCCGACCTGCTGTCCCAGGCGCGCTGCCGTCATCGATACGGCCTGGTCATAATGTGCCGTAATAAAATCTGCCAGCCTCTTCTGTCCTTTGCTCAACTTTCCGTAATTTTGATTCAGACGAATGAGGAGATTCTCGTTCGCTGCCTTCTGCTCTTCTGAAGAAGACTGTTCTTTTTCTTTTTTCATGTTATTTTCTTCCTGATTTGTTTTTCCGATCTGCAAATGCCGTTCGGCATCCACATTTCTTCTTTTGGGGGCATCCTGATTCTTTTTCGGACACACCTCAATCTTTTGAATTATAACACGAATAAATTACTGGCGCAATGGCTGAAAAGCTGAAAAGGAAAGCCGGTGTTCTGCATTCCCTTTTTACGGGGAACACAGAACACCGGCTGATTTTTTTTACTCAGATTTTATTTAGACCGGATATGCGCCGTCTTTTTTGTCAGCGGCTGCCGGATCTACTTTTGTCTGCTGTGCTTCACGATATTTGAAGAAGTCTACAGCTACCTGCGGGAACAGAGCATAGGTTAATACATCCTCATCCTGCTGTTTCCACTGCTCGATCTCTTTCTCCAGTTTTGGAAGCTCCGGCTCAAGCAGGTCTGCGTAGCGGCAGGTGATCGGCTCGGTATCACCGATGCATTTCTTCTGTACTTCCGGATTGAACGGTTTTACAGTTGCACCGTATTTTCCGGCAAGAACGTCTTTTGTCTCTTTCGTTACCATCTTATAACGCTCGCCCATCAGGACATTGAATACAGCCTGGGTACCAACGATCTGGGAAGACGGGGTAACCAGCGGGCACTCGCCGAGGTCTTTTCTTACGCGCGGTACTTCTTCGAGTACATCGTAGTATTTGTCCTCTGCGTGCTGCTCTTTTAACTGGCTTGTCAGGTTGGAGAGCATACCGCCCGGTACCTGATACAGAAGAGTCTTGATATTTACGCCAAGGTTCTTCGGATTCAAGAGGCCTGTATCGAGCGCTTCGTCTCTCATCGGACGGAAGTAATCTGCGATCTCAGCCAGTTTGTTCTGATCCAGACCAGTATCGTATGGAGTGCCTTTGAAGGTTTCAACCATAACCTCAGTTGCCGGCTGTGAAGTGCCCATTGCACTTTGGTGTAAGGCGGTCATATTGAATTTGTATTTCTCCTGTGGAGAGGCATATTTTTTCTTTATAAAGCATGGTATAAATGGCCTGGCCTTTTGTGTAGTCTGTCTGCTCCTTTGGAAAGAAAGAACGGCAATAATAAATTCCACTGCACTCGTTCTTTGCGATAAAAATATAAATATCTTCCCCTTCATGTGGAACAGACAGTAAATAATCAGCCTCTATCAATGAAAATTGATTCAGTTTCGTATTATAACGAAATACTAATCGATTATGATCAAGGAGCTGCTCAATGTTCATAAGCGGTTCAAATCTGTTCTGGATTAACCCTATGTAGCGGCTTTCAGCAATTCTTTTATACGTAATTTTTCCACTGAGTATTTCATTAAAAACAGTTTCCCGGTTCTGCTTGGCAATCCGCAAATCCTTCAGTTTTCCCAACCCCATCAGATGGTGGAAATCCAGTTTTGAAAACCCTATGGTTATCTCGACCAATTTTCCTTTCCTCCCGATCATAATCCGGTATTGTGTATCTAACAGTTTTTCAAATGCCCTGGTACATTCCAGCAATTTATCCATATAAGAATTCTCTCCATGATAAATAAAAAACCGCCCTGCATCAACAAGGCGGCTATGAGCATTTTCCTTCGGCGGCTGCCTACTCCGGTTTGAGGTTACTGCACAACCCCTACTGAAAGCTCTGCATAACAAGGCATTCCGGTACGCTATTATGCTTCAACGCTTGACAGACACACGCCGTTGCCTGTCTTGTATTATTATTATATCCAAAACCCAATAATATGTCAACGAACTTTACATACTCCTAATCCGTCAACAACTTCCTCGTCTTCCATCTCCCGCTCACATAATACCCCACACAGATACACCCCGGCAGAATCCGTGAGCAGGCCACGCCCCACCATATGCCGATATATCCCATATGGAACACGCTCATAAACAGTAAGCTGAGGCCGATCTTGCAGATCACGCCGTCCAGCAGGCCCAGGAAAAATCCCAGCTCCACAAACCCGCAGCCGGTTACCATAGCCTGGAAGGACCCGGTCACCGAGGAGGCGAAAAAGTGCAGGATAAAAATTCTCAAAAATGTGGCCCCGAGATCGATCACCGCCTCGTCATTGGTAAAGATTCCAAAAATCTGATGGGGGAAGAAAATGCACAGGCAGGCGGAGAAGGCGGCGCAGACCATGGCGGCCGTCACCGTGCAGATCGTAGTCTTCCCCGCGCGTTCCGTCTTGCGCGCCCCCAG
>OLQM01002551.1_pt1 | contig 17603 bp, 14 predicted proteins | sample 1673161 | NCBI WGS metagenome assembly OLQM01 (sample SAMEA3136761, study PRJEB25190) | human gut metagenome | reverse complement strand
TCGTGTTTACTCATACTTGCCCCTTTCGTCAACCTATCGGTTGACACTTTCCCCGGGTACGGGGACAGCTTACGATTTGTGAGCTTCTCTTTATGTAGTCATTTAATAGTTAATATTTTTATAAAACTATAAATTCTTTCTTCCTTAGTGTCAGCTTCCCCCGCTCTCGGGGGAAGTGCCGAACTTGCGAGGCGATAGGGGTATGTCTGCGTGCACAGGTCAGAATCGTTTTTATGGGTTTTACCACACTTATTTCTATTCTTTCGTGTTTACTCATACTTGCCCCTTTCGTCAACCTATCGGTTGACACTTTCCCCGTACCCGGGGACAGCTTACGATTTGTGAACTTCTCTTTATGTAGTTATTTAATAGTTAATACTTTTATAAAACTACAAATTCTTTCTTCCTTAATGTCAGCTGCCCCCGCTCTCGGGGGAAAGTGCGGAGCTTGCGAGGCGATAGGGGCATGCTTGCGTGCACAGGTCAGAATCGGTGTTCTTGCCCGCTATATTTATTTTTTATTTCTGCACAAAAAAAGATGGCCGGATGATTCCGGTCATCTTTCTTTTATAATATGCTGGTAAAGCTTATTTTGCTTCCAGTTCTTCGATCTTTCTCTGCTGTTCAGCAATCTGATCCTGCAACTGGCCTACCAGGTAGTACAGTTCGGATACGGTGGTGTTGCTTTCATTGATACGATCTCCGCCTTTGCCTACTTTTACGGATACGCCTACATTGTAAGCGTTATCTCCGCCGGCAAGGCTGGCTCCGAAGCTGAGCATGACATTTCTGTTCGGACGATAGAATGCGCCCAGTGCGAAAGCGTGTTCTCCGTTGTAAGATCCGCCTGCCGCTGCGAGATTCAGCTTGTTTGCCGGATCATAGTCGAGCGGGTGAAGTCCTGCCAAAGCACTGACTTTTGCAAGCCCTTTGTCCGTGTCGGTTGCCAGCTTGTCGATACGACCTGCCAAAGCATTATCTCTACCCGTCAATTTCTTTTCTAATTCTTTATCGGCATCTTCTCTTGCTTTTGCTTCAGCAGTAATCTTTCCGTCTAATTTCTTATCTGCTTCTGCAAATTCATCACGAATCTTCTTGTCTTCTGCTTTCCTTGCTGCTTCTTCAGCGATAATCTTTCCGTCTAATTCCGTATCTTTTTCCTCTCTGGCAGCAGCTTCATCTTTAATTGACTGGTTTAAAATTGTGTTCGCACTCTTGCGATCTTTGATTTCCTGATTAATCTGATCTTTATTTTCTTTCAGAGCGTTTTCTGTTTCTCCTTTATCAGCTTTATTCTGCTTTAAGTATTTTATATTATCTTTGTTATCGCTAATAGCATCTTTATTTTCGTTAATAGCCTTTTCTAATTCCGTATCGGCTTTTGCAAATTCTTCACGAATCTTAGTATCTTCTGCTTTTCTTTCTCCCGTTTCCTTTTCTAAGTCCTCATGGCCCTGATCTAAACGATCGCTAAGCCTCTGCTCCAATTGAGTCCGTGCCTTCGCTTCACCGGTAATCTTTCCGTCTAATTCCGTATCTTTTTCTTTTCTGGCAGCAACTTCAAGGCCCAGAGCATTTCTCACACCTTCGATATTGTTAGATAGCGTCTTTTCTTGTTTCTCTCTCGCGTTCTTTTCTGCCTCCAATCCGTTACTGATATTTCCGACCTTCTCCTTTATGCTTCTGCTTTCTTCCTCAAAAGCTGTAAATTTGCCTTCAGCAGCCTGTTGTTTTTGTTCTATCCCTTCAATTTTTCCGGTGTTTGCCTGAACCCCTTAGGTCAGATTATTCACTTTACCATCCAAAGCACTATATTTGCCGTTAAATTCTTCTTTAATCCCGTTAACCTTTGTATCGATTTCCTGATCCGTATAGTCGGCGTATACGGCAGAAACTCCGGAAATCATGGATGCCAGTACAAGAGCGGTTACTAATTTTTTCTTCATCATTTTACCTCTTTCTTCGAAACCTTTTTGAATAGAATTCATAGTTAGCTATATAAATATAATATCTAACTTACTTAAATATTATATATTATTTTCTAACCATGTCAATAATGAATTTATTTAATTATCAATAAGATTTCTGCCTCTTCATACCCGTTTTTTGAACGGGAACGTATACGCACCATGTCAGATGTAAAATAATGCACAAAAAAAGAGCATTCTCCGCTCTTTTTCATCCTCATATTGACAGAAAATCAATATCTTAAATCCATCCGAAATGACGGCATGCCTCATAAATCCCGTCTTCATCTGCATTTTTTGTGATATACTTTGCTTTTTCCTTTAACGGGGCCTTTCCGTTCCCCATAGCAACGGTCATCCATTCCTTCCGAAACATGGAGCAATCATTCATACCGTCACCGAATACGACAATCTGCTCATCCCTCAGATGATACTTTTTCATAATTTCAAAAATCCCCCGCTCTTTTTGCACAGGCTCTATCAACAACGTATCTTCCCTGAACCATACGGAAGGCAAACCGTGGAGCGGTATTTCCTCCGACTCCTTCCGCGTACAGGCGATGAATATTTTATAGATTTGATCCGCCTTACGATAATCATAGCCAGGAATAATCTCCGTTTCATAGTAGCGGTCCTTTACTTTTTCCAGATACCCCGCAGTACTTGTAATCCGGTATTTCCTGTTCTCCGTCGTTATCGCCCAAGGATGTTTTTCCCAATCCGTATCCGCCAAAAGACGATAACATAACGGGAGAGGCAACCCCTCATGATAAAGAATCTCCCCCCCTACGGTCACTGCATTTCCGCCGTCAGAAACGAGCGCAGGAATCTCCAACTCCCTTGCCACCTCTACCGCATCGGCCTGTATCCGTCCCGTAGCCAAAGAAACAAAATGCCCCCGTGCCTGCAATTGACGTATCGCCTCTCTGGTGCTATCCGGATAGTCTGCCGTCAGAGGAGTAGTCAGCGTGCCGTCTATATCAAAAAAGAAATATTTTCTCATGCTTCCTCCCATAATATTTTAATTTAATACTACGCAAACAAATACAATTCTGCAAGTCCCCTTCATTTCTGCTGTCCCGCTCCCGTATTTCTCACTTCAGAGCAGCAATCAGGCAAATATTATTGTATGTAAAATATAAATTCTTTTTGAGGTAGGCTTTCCACGAATCCAAAGGGAAGTGCCGGGACCTTGCGAGGCGATAGGGGGCAAACCGGCGTACACAGGTCAGAATATCATAAAAAACTAAAAGCACTCCTGCCGTCATTCTTGAGCGGTGGAATTATGCGAATGAGTAAAACGGCACAGCAGAGTAATGAGTGTTAGCGAAGAATCCGGCAGCGGGTACAGGAAAACACTTTTGATAGCTGCAACCTCTGCCCGGATTCTTCACTCTTTCCCGTACTTTTTCATAACGGTATTCCCGACCGCTTTTTCACTCCGTTCAAGAATGACGGCAGGTATTTAGTATCGTTCTGTAAGAAACCTTTTTCCGTATCTGCTCATACTTATATTCTATTCTTTTGTTTTCTGCTCACACTTGCCCCTTTCGTCAACCTGTCGGTTGACACTTTCCCCGACAATCGGGGACAGCTTAAAGACTTGCATACTTTACTTGCTTCCCGACAAACGGAGACAGCTTACAGTTTGCATTTTATTGTTTTACGGCAACAATCAAGTAATACTTTTTAAAATTATGAATTCTTTCTTCCTTAGTTGTAAGCTTCCCCCGAATACGGAGGGAAGTGCCGAGCCTTGCGAGGCGATAGGGGCAAGTTGGCGTACACAGGTCAGAATATGTAATACTTGCAACCTCTGCCCGGATTCTTCACTGCGGTCAAGAATGATGGGCAGACAGGTAATACCGTTTTGTAAAAAACTCCTTTTTACCTTTCTGCTCACGCTTACCCCTTTCGTCAGCTAACGCTGACACTTTCCCCGACAAGCGGGGACAGCTTTTTTTGTGTGTCATTTCGGTATTTTGGAAGTTTCTCACACTATTTTCGCTCTTTTGTTTCTGCTCACGCTTGCCCCTTTCGTCAGCTAGCGCTGACACTTTAGCCAAGGCAAAGCGTCTCACTCACTTTTACAGCGTCGCTTTGCTCCTCGAAAAGCGGTTCGTTTGCTTCCCGCCATCCGGGGACGGCTTTACATATGAGTCATTTTCTTCTTTTTTGTTTTCGTTCATACTTTCGGCATCTTGTACCTATTTGGTAATAATTATATTTTTTACTATAATATAAAGAATATGATTTTTTGTTCCTTTATTTATTGAGGAGATTGTATGAAAAAAGCTATGTTTTCCGCTTTGGTCAGTACGACGAGTATAATTTGCCTTGTTTTGTTTCTTTTATGGTTTGTCGGCGATGCACGGTTTATTCCCTCTTTGGGAAATCCCCGTCTTTGGGTTGCCGCCGGTATATTATTTCTTTCTGTATGCGGTTTATTTTTTGTATTCCGTCCTTCATTTTTGCGGAAGTATCTCGGTTTGTCTTTGGTTTTACCGTTGGTCTGGTTTGCTACATTTACTTGGGCTTACGGGTATCTGTATTTGCCTGAGAGTAATCACTTAGGTGATTATTACGGTATTTCTTTCCTTTTATTTACTTTACCTTATATTTTTTATGCGTGGAAATGGAAGTTTAAATTATTTTCTCCTTTCTTTTCTGTTTTGGAGGGGTTATTCGCTTTTGCCATGGTCGTCATTCCCTTGGTGTATATCGGGTATTATGTGATTTACAAGAGCGAGATGGATTTATTTGCCATGATGGCTATTTCTATGACGAATGCTGATGAGACCCTTCAATTTATCCGTACTATGGCTTCTCCTCTTTATATCGGACTCACCGCCGCTTTTCTTATTTTACTTTTTGTCGTTTGCCAAGTGGTATCTTTCCGTTCGCTTTCGTCTCTGAAGTGTATCTCTCACTCCCCCTTGTTTTCCACATCTAAGTATTATCTTTGCGGTCTTGCGGTAATTACCATTTTATTTACCGGCGGATTTATCCGACAGATGATGTACGTTTTTCCTATCGGAATGTATCGGACAATTCAGCAAAAAGACAGTTCTTTTCAGCTTTTACAGACCATGAAAACCCGCCTTGCAGAGAATGAAAAAAATATTGAGTTTCTTCCCGGGCTGCCTATCGCGGCGGGGACTCATATCCTGGTCATCGGTGAAAGTGCCTGCCGTGATCATATGCAGGCTTTTACACCTTCTTATCCCGAAAAAACGACGCCTTGGGAGTCGGAGATGACAGCATCGCCTGATTTCTTTTTTACCCGCAAGGCTTATGCAAATTTCCCTTCAACGGTGATGTCACTGAGTTTTGCTTTGACAAGCACAAATCAATACAGTGACGGGTCTTTAAAGAATGCGGTGAGTCTGGTCGATGCGGCAAAGAAAGCGGGGTACCGGACAGACTGGATTTCTTTCCAGAATCGCAGTTCTCTTGCCAGTGCGGGCGTTTCTGTAATCGGGGAGCGTTGTGATGCCACTTACTGGGAAAACAGTTCGGACGGAGAGGCGGTCAATGTGATGAAAAAGCTCCCTCCGGCTGATAAGCGGATTATTTTTATTCATATCAACGGCAGTCATTATAATTATGCAAGCCGTGTTCCTTTCGGCTACGGGAAGGAAACTCTTATTTCTTCTGATGATCCTTATTACGATTATGATGTAACTTTGGCTTATACGGATAAAATACTTCACGAAATTTTTGACTATGCAAAGGCGAATCTAAATTTGCAGACGATGATTTATTTCTCCGACCACGGGGAGGATATGGTTCATTATCACGGTACGTCCCCTTTTACATATGACATGGTACGTATCCCGTTGTGGATTTACATATCGCCTGAGTGGCGGGCGTTGTGTCCGTCAGTGATGCCTGCACTGGAAAGAAACAGGGATAAGCTTTTTACCAATGATTTGATTTTTGATTTGGCTTCGAATTTATGGCAGGCAAAAACGAATTATTATGAAGCAGTGTACGATTTATCATCGCCCGAATACGGTCTTAACCGTCAGGCACTCACTATGCACGGCCGTTTTTTGGTAACCGATGATCCGGTATTTAAGAAATAAAAAAGCAGGGCCTCCCGGAAGGGAAACCCTGTTTTTATCAGAGCAGTTTTTTTATTGCTTCTTCCATGCCATAGGGTGTGGTCGTCGGTTCGTATCTTGCTCTGACATGGCCTTCTCTATCCACCAGAAATTTGGTGAAGTTCCATTTGATATCGTCGCCTTCCATGATTTCAGGAAAGTTCTTTCGGATAAAGTCTTCGAGTCCTTCGGCTTTGGGATTTTCTTTGTCAAAGCCTTCGAATTTTTTCTCTTTTGTCAGGTAGCGGAACAGGGGCTGTGCAGTCTTTCCGCGGACGTCATTTTTTTCAAAGAGTTGGAATGTTACGCCATAGTTCAGGCGGCAGAATCCTTGGATTTCTTCATTGCTTCCCGGATCCTGCTCTGCGAACTGGTTGCTTGGAAATCCGAGAATTTCCAGCCCCCGGTCCTTATATTTTTTATATAAATTTTCCAGTTCTTCATATTGCGGGGTGAATCCGCATTTGCTCGCTGTATTTACAATGAGCAGCACTTTCCCTTTATAGTCGGAGAGTGCTTTTTCTTTGCCTGTAATGGTTTTGCAGATGAAATCGTAAATTGACATAACGGCCTCCTTATTTCAACAACGGGAATCTGTTTACAGTATACTCCATTGTCCGGAAAAATTTCTATGTTTCTGTTCGGACAAAAAAAAGAAGCAGCAACGCCGCTTCAAAAGGGGGAGGCACCATTGCGCCTCAAGTGAGAACTATATAATAACATCTGTGCGATGTCATTAACAAAAAGAGGGGTGAACGATGATGATATTCCCTGGTACCATCATCGTTCAAAGGAGGTTGCCTGTCTTACCGCATAATATACGGAAAGAAAAGGCAAGGGGTTGAAATATATACACTCCAAAGGAGAGTTTGTAAAAAGGGTGAACGATGGAATTTCCCTGTTGCCACCGTTCGGAGAAAGTGAACTTTGCGGGGCAAATCCCTGCAAATATATGTAAAGCCGTTTCCGGCATTTACATCGGGTCTTACGATATATAGTCACTTCATACGAAGTATTTGTAAAAAGGGCGAACGGTGATATTTCCCTGTTACCACCGTTCAAAGGAGATGAACCTTGTAAAGAATCGTTGCCAATTCTTTCGTATATGTAAAGCCCGGAGGCGTTACAAGCATCTTTTGGATTTAGAGAATGATGTTTCCCTGTCACCATTCTCCTTATGAGGCAGGAGTCCTCACTCATTGTCTCATAAATAAAATCCACCCCTGCTTTGCAGAAAAGGGTGGATACACTAAAAATTCTTTATCACACCGCCTCCCCATCGCTCGCAGGTCAATCAGCAGTCAAAACAGGCAGTTCTCCTGACTTTGCTTCCTCGCGCCTCCGGTCTTCCCAATTCCTCAGTGACATTATCGGATTTACTCAGCATTACAGTGGCGGGACCGTGCCGGTTTCTCACCGGTCTTCCCTATTAAGCTTTTTCAAGCACCTGTTCACTCTGTTCAGTTTTATTCATCATAGCATTCCCTATGATTTCTGTCAATCTTTATGATCTGTATTTCCCTGTCCTACCTTGCGAATTTAGCATAGGCTATCTCAAAAAGTCATATCAAAGGTTCCTGCTTCTTCAAGCAGCTTGATATCGATAGGAGAATAGGTTTCCGGATGTTTTTTCAGGAAATGCTGTTCTTCCTCCGGGGCTTCATAGAAGTTTTCCAGTTTTTTGACTTCTGTATGTACTTTGGACGGAATATTTTTCTGCACATCATTCACAATCAGGCAGGATTCACTCATCTGCCGGCTGGTTCCCCTGTTTTGTATGTATGTGACATAATATGTGATTTGGGGAATATCTTCATTGGATGTGAAATAGATTCCCGTTTTATACTGGGGACCTTCACATTTCCCCTGCACACCGTCAGTATAGGGATTGATTATGGTAAAGAATATAGACAATAAAGAGCCTATATCTATTTTTTTCGGATTATAAGTGACTTTTACACATTCTACTGCGCCTGTGTTTCCGTCAGCAACTTCTTTCTTTGTGGGATTTTCTTTCCCGCTGTTCGCAAATCCTGCGACAGTTTCAGTGACTCCGTAAATACGGGAGAATACTTCTTGTATGCCATAGTAGGGACCACCGGCGAGATATAGTTCTTTCACGGTAATTCCTCCTTTTTTATAAATATCGGGTTGTGTTTTTTATATTTTAAAACAAATAATGAAAGAAATAAAGAATCCCCGGATATCTCTCCGGGGATATTCTTCATTTCAAAATAAGGTGCTAAAGGATTTCATTCCTTTACCGGAGAGTCATTTTAATCCTTTGTCTGTTCCAAATGCAAGGCAGCAGCTCTGTTTACATCAAAGGCTTTGATGAGTTCGGAAACTGCCTGGCTCGGAGAAATAGCGCCTGTCAGTACAGCGGCACGTACCTGGGGAATCCGGTTTTTTATCACCGGGTTTTCAAAGAACAGGTTATGCAGATGTTCATCAATCATGCTGCGTACCCAGGAGAGAACCTGACGCTGACGTCTGTTTTCAAAGACGCCTGATTTTTTCGTCACTTTTTCAAATTCTCTCATGACTGCCCAAAGTTCCAGAAGTCCCGTCTTTTTCAAGGCGGAGCAACGGTATGCATGGGTTTCCCAGCCTTCGGTAGCAGGACGGATAAATTCGACCATTCGTTCATATTCGCCCTGTGTGACTTTCGCACGTTCCAGATTATCGCCGTCTGCTTTATTGACTACGATGGCATCGGCGAGTTCCATGATGCCTTTTTTGATCCCTTGCAGGTCATCACCTGCACCGGTCAGTACAACAAGCATGAAAAAGTCTACCATATCACGGACTGTGGTTTCCGACTGGCCTACGCCTACGGTTTCCACAAGAATTACGTCATAACCTGCTGCTTCGCAAAGAAGCATGGTTTCACGGCTCTTCCGTGCGACACCGCCCAGTGTCCCCTTGGACGGGGACGGACGGATAAAGCAGTTCGGTTCTCTGGATAGTGTCTGCATACGGGTCTTATCGCCGAGGATTGATCCGCCGGTGATAGAACTTGTCGGGTCGATTGCCAGTGCTGCTACTTTATAGCCTTGCTGACAAAGCATGGTACCAAAAGATTCGATGAAACTACTTTTCCCTGCTCCGGGTACACCGGTAATCCCGATGCGCAATGCTTTTCCCGTACGTGGGAGAAGTCCCTGGAGTACCCGCTGTGCTCTGTCAAAATCCTTAGGAGCATTACTTTCAATAAGGGTAATAGCTTTGGAGAGAATCATACGGTCTCCTTTGGATACCCCTTCTATGTATTCTTCTACAGATAATTTTTTACGGAGCGGTACCTTACGAAGTTTAGCCTCTGTCGGATATTCCTTGGCACCTGTCACGCTGTTCATGGCGGTATCAATGCCGCGCATAACGGAGCAGGCAAATTCAGGGTTTGCTTCTTTGGGTACCCAGCTTGGTCTTAAGTCATCATCGTTTTGGGCCATATTACTATACCTTAACCTTCCTTGGCTTCCGCTTCAGCACGGTCAACAAGCATGTGGAGCAATTTAATGCAGCATTCCGGGATATTGGTGCCCGGTCCGAAGATGGCCTGTGCACCATGTTCGTAGAGGAAATCATAATCCTGTGCAGGGATAACGCCGCCGATGCAGACGAGGATATCTTCACGGTGATGTTTCTTCAATTCTTCTACGATAGCAGGTAACAGGGTCTTATGACCTGCTGCCAGAGAGGAGAAGCCAACCATATGAACGTCGTTGTCCACCGCATCCTGTGCAGCTTCTTCCGGTGTCTGGAACAGAGGACCTACGTCGACGTCCCAGCCCATATCTGCAAAGGATGTTGCCAATACTTTCTGGCCTCTGTCGTGACCGTCCTGACCCATCTTTGCCAGGAAAATACGGGGACGACGACCTTCAAGTTCTTCAAATCTGTCAGCCAGTTTCTTTGCTTCTTGCAACTGTCCGGAATTATCAAATTCTGAAGAGTAAACTCCGGAAATGGTGTGAATGGTCGCATTGAAACGGCCGGATACTTTTTCAACTGCGTCGGAAATTTCACCCAGCGACGCACGGTCATGGGCTGCCTGTACGGCCAATTCCAGAAGGTTACCGTTGTCACGGCTTTCTGCCGCTTTGGTGATAGCTTCCAGATCGCGTGCTACCGCATCAGGATCACGGATGCTTCTCAGTTTTTCCAGACGCTTAATCTGTGCATTACGTACAGCCGTATTATCGATGGAAAGAACGTTCAACGGATCTTCCTTAGCCAGACGGTACTTGTTCAGGCCGACAATGGTTTCTTTACCGCTGTCGATGTTAGCCTGACGGCGAGCCGCACATTCTTCGATACGCATTTTCGGAAGACCGGTGGAAATAGCTTTTGCCATGCCGCCCAGTGCTTCGACTTCCTGAATGTGACCCCAAGCACGGCGGATAATCTGGTTTGTCAGATATTCTACATAGTAGGAACCGCCCCAGGGATCGATAATCTTGCAGGCTTTGGTTTCATCCTGGATATAGAGCTGTGTATTACGAGCCAGACGTGCGGAGAAGTCGGTCGGAAGTGCGATAGCTTCGTCCAATGCGTTGGTATGCAGAGACTGGGTATGTCCGAGAGCTGCCGACATAGCTTCCATACAGGTACGTGCAATGTTATTGAACGGATCCTGTTCTGTCAGTGACCAGCCGGATGTCTGGGAGTGGGTACGGAGCGCCATGGATTTCGGGTTTTCCGCACCGAACTGTTTCAGAATCTTTGCCCAGAGAACACGAGCTGCTCTCATCTTTGCAATTTCCATGAAGTAGTTCTTGCCCTGATCCCAGAAGAAGGACAGACGTTTTGCAAAGGCATCGACAGGAAGTCCTGCTTTTTCGCCGCAACGGATATATTCCATACCGTCTGCCAGCGTGTAACCGATTTCCAGGTCGCAGGTAGCGCCGCATTCCTGGATATGGTAACCGGAAATGGAGATACTGTTGAACTTAGGCATATACTTCGTTGTATATTCGAAAATATCACCGATAATACGCATGGACATAGCCGGCGGATAAATGTAGGTGTTACGAACCATGAATTCCTTCAGGATATCGTTCTGAATCGTACCGGCGAGAATCTTTTTATCTACGCCCTGTTCGAGTCCGGCGGAGATGAAGAATGCCAGAATCGGAAGTACGGCGCCGTTCATTGTCATGGAAACGGACATCTGGTCCAGCGGGATACCTGCGAAAAGAATGTTCATATCGAGCATGGAGCAAACGGAAACGCCTGCTTTACCTACGTCGCCGATAACACGGGGGTTATCCGCATCATAGCCGCGGTGTGTCGGGAGGTCGAATGCAATGGACAGCCCTTTCTGGCCTGCTGCCAGGTTTCTGCGGTAAAATGCGTTAGATTCTTCTGCTGTGGAGAACCCTGCATACTGACGTACTGTCCATGGACGGAATACGTACATGGTGGAGTACGGTCCGCGCAGGAACGGCGGGATACCGCTCATAAAGTCCAAATGGTTGCAGCTGTCATATACATCTTTTGTATAAAGAGGTCCTACGGGGATACGTTCCATGGTCATTTCATAAAGATCATCATAGGACTTACCCGTTGTTTTTTCCAGACCCTCTTTCCATTCATCATAAGAACAATGGGGATGTTCTTCCAGGTTAACTTTTGTAAAATCCGGATTCACTGCCATGTTATTTTACCTCCTCTTCCGTAATCTTTATTCCTTTTTTGCCCTGGAGCATACGGAGGATCTGATAGCAATTTGCTTTGACACTGATAAATTCATCAATGCCCGCCTCACGATAAACAGGTTCCAAGTCTTTCGGTGCCGCACCTGCCAGGAAAAGGACGCCGTCTCCCAGTACTTCTTTCAGACGGGGAGCCAGAGCCGGTACATCTTCAGGATAAGTCGCATCGGTCGAGCAGATAACTGCGCCGTCATAAGGAGTGCCCTTATCGTCAATGCCGGCTTTCAGTGCTTCTACGCACTTATCCCAACGGGATCCCGGTTTTCCTTCATCATCCTGGAAGCCTTCGTTCAGGTGGATATTAAATTCACCGACCTGGAGGAAGCTGGTAGAGAAGTCCGCTCTTGCTTTATGCTGCGGAATCGGTCCCATATTAGCGAGGAAGATTTCTACATTCTTGCCTGTTTCTTTTTTATAGGCTGCCGTATCCATGCGGAGTTTTTCAAAGCGTTCTGTCCAGCGATGGGGGTAAATTTTTCTTACTTCGATAGAGCCGCCGTCTGATTTTTCGGAAGCTTTCACTTCTCCAATGGTAGCCCCTGCAGAGAAAGCGGCAATTGCTTTTTCGACAAGTTCACCTTCGCCGGCTTTACCGATATCTGACAGTGTATCGTTCAGATATACTTTGTCGATATCGGAACGGTATTTCTCAACACCTTCGGACAGTTCTTTTTTCAGTGCCGGTGTGTCTTCCGGACGCGGTTCGAGAAGTTCTTCCGTCATATTCGGATACATATTCGTTCCGACAGCACTGTCCTTGCGGAGTTCAAGTGCTTTGAAACGTTTATTCAGAACTTCGAGAATCTGTTTCTGCGGATATTCTTCCTGCAGTGCTTTTACGATACCGCCGAGAGATTCGATTTTCTGGAATTCAGCCCAGATTTTTTCAGCCATTTCTTTGGTTAATGCTTCAATACCCCAGGATCCGCCTGCCGGGTCAATCGGGCGAAGCATACCGAATTCTTCCTGCAGCATGATATGAAGGTTTCTTGCAATACGGCGGGAGAATTCGTCGCCTTTACGAACGGTTTCATCGTAAGGTTCATTTTCATAGGTGTCTACGCCGCCGACAACAGCAGAGAAAATCTGTGTGGTATTACGGAGCATATTAACACCGATATCATAAATGGTTTTTGTAAATAAAGCCGGGCGTGCATGAATCTTTGCAGAGCAGTCTGCTTCATCAGCGCCGAAAGCTTTCATAATATTTGCCCAAACCTGGCGTGCTGCACGGAGTTTAGCAATTTCGATGTAGAAAATTGCTCCTGTGTTAAAGCCGAAGTTGATGGAACGTGCTATGTCCTGAATGGAAATACCGCGTTTCTGCATCTGGCGGATATATTCCACTGCCATAGCAAAGGTATAAGCAACTTCCTGGACTGCATTACAGCCGCCGCGGGAGAATACGTCACTTCTTGCCATAACGGTACGCAGACCGGGAGCATTTTTTCTTGCCCAACGGATGCATTCTGCCATATCATCATAGTCTTTATCCAGAGATTCACCGAGTTTGCCGTTCCGGACAAGCTGTGCTATCGGGTTTGCTCCGATCACACCATGAAGTTTGCTGACATCTTTTCCCTGAGCCTTCAGTGCAGAAGCTACAAGTGCCAGCAGACGAAGTGAGGAAGCACCAGTGTACATCATAAACGGAATATTTTCCAAATCAAGTCCGTCAAGCAGTGTATGCATATCTTCCAAAGTGGTAATGCTTACCCCGTAGTCACCCGGTTCTTTGGCATCTTTTACGTCGATACCTTCTGCCGTAGCGCTATCAATGCGGACATTATAAACGGTAGAACCTCTGTCAATTTCATGCTTCAGAAGTTCATTATTTTCTTTTGGCAAAGTTTCATCACAAGCCTGTGCAATGCCCCAAGGAGCACATTTATAGCCGTTCACCGTCGCACCGCGCAGATAGTCACCCATTCCCGGGTAATCATCGGTCGGAAGAATGGCTTCCTGTGCATCAGGGCCTGTACTCTTTGTATAAATCGGGCTAAAGGTAATTCCTTCGTAAGTATTGGTATACATGATTTTATCGAAAGGTTTACCTTTTAAAAGCGCATTACATGCCTCCACCCATTCTTCATAGGTAGGTGGTGTAAATTCGTCAAACTCTACTTGCGGAAATTCGGCTTTTTCATTTGATTTTTTCAAAATTTCTTCTAACTCTTTATCAGTCAGTTGTTTTACCGAATCCTGGGACTTCTGTTCATCCATGAAAACATCCTCCTTATAATAATTTTAGACAATTCCCCAGAAAATAATGATTCGTATCTTTCATCTGTAAAAACGCAGGCATATATCAAAAAGCCGACATTTTTTTAATGATTTGACGGAATCACTTTTCACATCGCCGATATTTGCACCTCCTTACCACGCTCTCATATCAATAAAAAACGACTATCAAGAGAATTAATGATAGCCGGACAAGGAAATTTCCTAATCCCCTCCCCATCTCTCGCAGGTATAACGGTGATTTTCAGACAGATAGTTCTCCTGGCTTAAGTTCCTCATTTATACCGCCTTCCCGGTTTCCCAGTGGCATAGTTGGTATAAACTCCCTTTACAGTGGCGGGACCGCTCCGGATTCGACCGGATTCTCTTTTATGCTTTCGCATCTGTCCGCTGTATGAAATTGTCTAAATAACTACATTTTTAGTATAATTCATTGTATTCTAAGTGTCAATCAATCTATATCTATTTATCATATATTTTATTCTTATCTCAAAAGAATAAAAGTTATTATTTTATTTGCATTTTGTAATATTTTTATCATATAATAATTGTGATATTTATTTGATATTTAATATACCGCTATAAAACGGTATCATTTTATGAGGAGGAAACCTATGGCAGCCGATGAAAAAAGCGCATTGACCAAGGAAGCACTTAAGCTCAGTAAACAATTTGAGGAAATGGACGGCCGTCGTCCGCGTCTGTTTCTCCCCGAATTAGAAGATGACGATGATAAGGAAGCCCGTAAAATAGCAGCTACCGTTTTTGCCGACCAAGGATGGGATGTCGACGTCGGACCTCTGCTTGCTCCGGAAGTTTCCGCACAAACCGCTGCAGATAATGATGTCCATTTCATTTTTTATACGTCAAAAAGTCCTACGATGACAAAAGCGGTTATCCCTATGTCACAAACATTGGCTATGATGGGACGTGATGATATATTAATCGCCGTCCATCAGGTAAAAAAAGAAGATAAGGAATTACTTTTCCGCTACGGAATTGTAGCTGCCTTTGATGAGACAGCCTCCTTTGAGGAAACCAGTCTCACCATGCTCCGCCTGCTTATTTCTTTAGCAAAAGAAGCAGAAAGGGAACCTGACGCTTATTAATGATCATTAGAAAAGCCGTAGAATTTATAACTTCTATGGCTTTTTTAATGCTTGTAGCCGGAAATTTTTATCAGAAAAATCACACAAAAAAAGCAGTGCCGTAGCACTGCTTTTTTATTGTGAGAATTAGCCAACTGTGAAGAGTGTGTCTCCACCCTGTACGCTCTGGCCTTCGGATACAGGCATGCCTGTAATCTTGCCATCGCAAGGAGCCATGATCGGGTTACCCATCTTCATAGCTTCGAGAACAAGAACTTCGTCACCGGAAGCTACTGCATCACCAACGCGTTTGTTGATTTTGATAACTTTGCCGGGCATCGGAGCTTCAACAGCTTCGCCTGCGCCTGCAGGTGCTGCTGCGGGAGCCGGAGCTGCTGCCGGTGCGGGAGCTGCTGCCGGTGCCGGAGCTGCTGCGGGAGCCGGAGCTGCTGCGGGTGCCGGTGCTGCTGCTACTGCGCCACCGTCTTTAACTACTACATCGTAATCTTGGCCGTTAACTGTTACGGTAAATTTTCTCATTGTTTTTCCTCCTAATTTTGTACTTTCAACTTTCAATTAGAACTGCTGGTTGCCGGAAACACCTGCGATACGAGCGCCTGTTGTCCAGCCGGTTCTAGCTGCCGGGCGGATAGAAACGATTTCACCGCCGCCCATAGCAACAATTGCTGCGGCAATAGCTGCTACTACAGCACCATTATCTCCGGCTCTGGGAGCTGCTGCCGGAGCTGCTTTTTTAGAAGCTGCTGCCGGTGCCGGTGCTGCGGACTGATTGAGAGATGAACGTACTTGCCAGATCATGATCAGGGCAATTACTGCTACTACAGCAGCAAATACCGCGATATACATAACTGTATCGTTATTCATCTATACCCATCCTTTCAAATATCATCAATGTATTAGCTATCTATTACAGCGGAATGTTTCCGTGTTTCTTAGCCGGATGTACTTCATGTTTGGAAGCAAGCATCTTCAGAGCATTGATAACTACGGGACGAGAGTTTCTTGGATCAATAACTGCATCTACATAGCCGCGTTCTGCTGCTTTGTAAGGAGTTGCAAATTCATCCACGTATTCTTTGGTGCGCTGTTCTTTCTCCGGATCTCTCTTGAAGATGATGTTAGCTGCACCGGCAGGTCCCATAACAGCGATTTCTGCTGTCGGCCAAGCAAATACCTGGTCAGCACCCTGTTCACGGGAGCACATAGCGATGTAAGAACCGCCGTATGCTTTACGGAGAATGAGGGTAACTTTCGGAACGGTAGCTTCGCAGTATGCGAACAGCATTTTAGCGCCGTGACGAATAACGCCGGCATATTCCTGCTGTTTGCCCGGGAGGAAGCCCGGTACGTCGACTACGTTGAGAACCGGAATATTGAAGCAGTCGCAGAAACGGATGAAGCGGGCAGCTTTATCGGATGCATTGTAATCAAGGCAGCCTGCCATGAAGTTCGGCTGGTTGGCAATGATTCCGACGGTCTGTCCATCCATGCGGCAGAAGCCTGTGATAATGTTCTTAGCCCATTCTTTTGCCACATCGTAGAATTCACCGTTATCAACGATTGATTTGATTACATCATACATATCATATGGTGCATTGGAGTTTTCCGGCATAAGTGTATCAAGAGCCGGATCCGTACGGCAGGGATCATCACCGGTTTCTACAATCGGTGCATCTTCCATGTTGTTGCTCGGTAAGAAGGAGAGCAGGTAACGAATCTGTTTAATGCAGTCTTCGTCATTTTCAGCTGCGAACTGAGCAACGCCGGATGTACGGTTATGTGTCATAGCTCCGCCAAGAGCTTCAGCGGTAATTTTTTCGCCGGTGACAGATTCAACTACAGCCGGTCCTGTAAGGAACATCTGGGATGTACCTTTAACCATGTAGATGAAGTCGGTCAGTGCCGGGGAGTATACAGCGCCGCCTGCAGATGGTCCCATGATAGCGGAAATCTGAGGAATAACGCCGGATGCAATGGTATTGCACCAGAAGATTTTGCCGTAGCCGGAAAGTGCATCTACAGCTTCCTGGATACGAGCTCCGCCGGAGTCGTTCAGGCCTACGCAGGGTGCACCTACCTTAAGAGCCAATTCGTTTACGTGAACGATTTTAGCTGCATGCATTTCACCCAGGGATCCGCCTTCTACTGTGAAGTCCTGTGCAAATGCAAATACGAGTCTGCCGTCAACAGTACCATAACCTGTAACAACACCTTCGCCCGGAAGATCTTTCTTTTCCTGGCCGAAGTTGTAGCAACGGGATTTAACGAGCGCGTTGACTTCTACGAAAGAGCCTTCATCAAAGAGAAGAGCAAGTCTTTCACGAGCAGTCAGCTTGCCTTTTGCGTGCTGTTTTTCAACACGTTTTTCACCACCCATAGCCTCAACGTGAGCGAGGTTCTTATGGAGAAGTTCAATTCTTTCTGCAACAGTTGCCATTCTTACACCTCCAAAAATATTGG
>OLQM01002546.1_pt1 | contig 17628 bp, 11 predicted proteins | sample 1673161 | NCBI WGS metagenome assembly OLQM01 (sample SAMEA3136761, study PRJEB25190) | human gut metagenome | reverse complement strand
GCAACCCTTAATTGCCGGTATACACGGTCTTGCAACCCGCGAGACGTACTGCCGGACGGCATCGCTGCCCCCGCGGTGGGCTCTTACCCCGCCTTTTCACCCTTACCCGCCGGGATTACGGAAATCCCCTGCGGGCGGTCGTTCTCTGTTACGCTCCTATACCCTCACGGATATCAAGTCGTTAGCTTGCGCGGTGCTCTGTGTTGCCCGGACTTTCCTCTCCCGGCCTCGGCCGGCAGCGACAGGGCGGGCCTGCCCCGCAAAGGTAATAAAATTCGGCGGATTCCCGCTCCGCGGTTGCGATTTCCGGACATAAGCCGGGAATATTCCGGCTTGCCGCCATGGTATTCGCGTCGATGCCGCGCCCTGCTTCCCGGCCTGTGCCGTGACGCATTCCCGCCGGGCGGCAGGGTGCTTCCCGAGGCGGCGGCAATACGCCGCCGTCCCCGGCCTCCGCCTTCCCTGCCGCCGGACACGGCGTTGCCCGCGCCGGTTCCGCGGTTTCCCTCCGGCATACTCCGTTCGGGCGCACTGTATGCCCTGTACGGAATCTTTTTTGCAAATATTGGATAAAGTTGTATTTTTGCTTTGTCCCTCCGCCGTTCTTCGGGGCGGCGGGCCCGAAGAATATACCGGCCGATGGCAGATAACGCGCATACGATCGACATACACGACAACCGCACGGTTGTCGGATTGCTCCGTGCGGGGGATGAAAAATGTTTCGATGCGCTTTTCCGCCGCTATTACAAACCGCTCTGCACCTACGCTACGCGCTTCGTGCTGCCGGTACGCGCCGAGGAACTCGTCCAGGACACCCTGATGTGGGTGTGGGAAAACCGCACCTCGCTGATCCCCGAGATGCCGCTCAAATCGCTGCTGTTCACCATTGTAAAGAACAAATCGCTAAACAGCGCCTCGCGCGACACGCTCAAGAACCGCATCATCCGCCAGCTGGCCGAACACTACGAAGAGACGTTCGACGACCCCGATTTCTACCTCGAGGGCGAACTGGTGCAGCGGCTGACCGAAGCTCTGCGCAAAATGCCTCCTGAATTCCGGCAGACCTTCCGTATGCACCGCCTGGAAGGTATGACCCACAAAGAAATAGCCGCCCGCCTCAACGTCTCCCCGCAGACGGTCAATTACCGTATCGGGCAGACCGTTCGCCTGCTGCGCGAAGAGCTCAGCGATTACTGGCCGCTGCTCGTGCTGTTGCTGTGGCCTGACCTCTCCTGATAAGGAAATCTGAATTTTTTTTCGCCGTTCCGTTAGCATCCTTTGCTGACGGATTGTATTACTTTATAGACAAGCAAACAGCATGGCAAATTTCGAAATCGACGAAGAGGTATTGGTCGCCTTCCTGAAGGGCGAGCTGGACGCGGCGCAGGCGGAGGCCGTAGAGGCGTGGTACGACCGCTCGGCCGCAAACCGCAGGATGCTCGGCCAGGTTTATTATATATTGTATGTCAGCGACCGTATCAACGATGCGGCCGGTATTGACGTCGAACGTTCGCTCCGGCAGTTCAAGCGCCGCATGCACGCCGGACGCCGTATCTCCCTGCGCCGGAGCGCGGTGCGTATTGCCGCTGCGGCCGTGGTCGCCGCGGTGCTCCTGGCCGGCGGGCTCACGACCGTGTCGCTTTCCAAGCGCCTGGCACAGCCCGTGACCGTCGTCACCCAGCTGGGCGAGCGGTCGCAGGTAGTGCTGCCCGACGGAACGAAGGTGTGGCTCAATTCGTCGAGCAGCGTGGAGTACGTCGCCCCCTTCTTTTCGCGCCAGCGCCGCGTGAAGATGGAGGGTGAAGCCTATTTCGAGGTCGAGCACGACCGCCGGGCGCCGTTCGTCGTGTCGACCAACGGCCTGGACGTCGAAGTCCTCGGCACACGTTTCAACATCCGCAACGACGACAATGACCACCGTGTCACCACCGTCCTGCTCGAAGGTGCCGTCAAGGCCTCTGCTTCGGGACACGGGCAGGCCTCGGTGCGCCTGCACCCCGCGCAGCAACTGGTCTTCGACACCCGGACGCACGCCATGCGCCTGACCGACTGCCCCTCGGCCGAACGCTCGATCAACTGGATCGACGGCCGCTTCTGTTTCGAGCACGACACTTTCGGGGAGATCGTCGCCGAACTCAAGCGCTACTACAACGTCGACATCCGTTTCATGGACACCCGGCTCCGCGACATGCGTTTCTCGGGCAATTTCCGCGTCGAGGACGGCATCTACCACATCATGTCCGTATTGCAACTGACCTATAAATTCAATTACAGGATCGTCGGCAACGACATCGAACTCTACGCAAACCCTGAACGATAACCGAATACGAACTTAAAAACCTTCGATCCGCCTATGGAAAATTAACGTCTCTTTTTCCCGGATGCCGCACTTTTCGGCGGCCTGTTTCGACACCTAACCATTACACTAACCTAAAATCTGATCCATGAAAAAAACTAACCTTGCGACAGGCAGGGAAGGACGTGTTGTCGCTACATGTTTCCGTTGTCTGTTCGTTATCCCGATGCTGCTCCTGGGATGCTTCGGCGCCACCTCTGCCACGGCACAGACGCAGCAAGCCCTCTCGCGTGTGAGCCTCGATGCCCCGGACGCGACGGTCATCACGGTTTTCCAGGCTATCCAGCAGCAGACGGGCTGTTCGTTCGTCTACAATACGTCGGACATCGACACCGACCGCAAAGTGAGCCTTTCGGTGCACGACGAACCGCTGCAGGCCGTGTTGGACAAGCTCTTCGCGGGCTCCGACATCGCTTATACCCTTCGGGACAAACACATCGTGCTCTCGAAGAAAGCTAAAAATTCCCCCCCCCACAGCGCTCAGGGCGGCGTTACCGGAGTCATAAAGGACGATAAGGGCATGCCCCTGGTCGGCGCCACCGTGCTTATCAAAGGTACGACAACCGGTGCCGCCGCCGACATCGACGGCAATTTCTCGCTTCCGCAGGCCAAACCGGGGGACACGCTCGAAATTTCGCTCATCGGCTATACCAAACAGGAGCTTCCCGTCTCGGGATCCGCCCCGTTGTCGGTGGTCATGCACGAGGACAACGAAGTGCTCGACGCCGTGGTGGTTACCGCCCTCGGCATCAAAAGGTCGGAGAAAGCGCTGACCTACAACGTGCAGGAGGTCGCGGGCGACATCGTCAACACGGTCAAGGACGCCAACTTCATGAACTCGCTTTCGGGCAAGGTCGCCGGCCTTCAGATCAACGCCAGCGCCTCGGGCGTGGGCGGTTCCACGCGCGTGGTGATGCGCGGCGTGAAGTCCATCAGCGGCAACAACAACGCCCTCTATGTGATCGACGGTATCCCGATGCCCGACCTGCGTTCGTCGCAGACCGAGGGCACCTACGAAACGCCCGACGGCGGCGATTTCGAGGGTATCTCGAACCTCAACCCCGAGGACATCGAATCCATGACGGTGCTTTCGGGCGCCACGGCGGCCGCGCTCTACGGTTCGCAGGGTGCCAACGGCGTGATCGTCATCACGACCAAAAAGGGCGAGGAGGGGCGTGTGCGCGTGAACTACGCCAACAATACCACCTTTTCGTCGCCGTTCGTCATGCCGCAGTTCCAGAACACCTACGGCACCGAAGCTACGGCACCGTCCATGAGCTGGGGTACGAAGCTCTCGACCCCGACCTCGTACGACCCCTCGGATTTCTTCCAGACCGGCTTCGAGGAGACCAATGCGATCTCGGTCTCGGGCGGTACGCGCGTGAACCAGTCCTATTTCTCGGCCGCTTCGCTCAATTCGCGCGGCATCATCCCCAACAACGTCTACAACCGGTACAACTTTACCTTCCGCAATACCACGCAGCTCATCAAGGACAAGCTGACGCTCGACCTGGGCGCTTCCTACATGCGCCAGTACAAGCGTAACCCGCTCGTGCAGGGCCTCTACCACAACCCGCTGATTCCCATTTACCTCTTCCCGCGCGGCGACGACATCTCCAAGTACGAGGTTTACGAGCGTTACGACGCCACGGCGGGCTATATGAAGCAGTTCTGGCCCCTGGAGTTCATCACCGGCGTCGAGAACCCCTGGTGGATCACCAACCGCGAGCTGTTCGAGAATACGGCGCACCGCTATACGTTCAACGCCACGCTCAAGTGGGACATTGCCGACTGGATCACCCTCACGGGGCGCGTGCGCACCGATAACATGGTGATGAACTATACGCGCAAGATCTATGCCTCGTCCGACAAGCTGTTCGCTTCCGAATACGGCAACTACCAGAACAACAAGATCCACCACAACAACCTCTACGCCGACGCCCTGCTGTCGATCAACAAGAGTTTCTTCGACGACAAGTTTTCCCTGTCGTTCAACCTGGGTGCGAGCATCCTCGACGACAAGAACGACGGCGAAGGCTTCGAGGGCCACCTGGCCACCCTCGCCAACAAGTTCTCGGTCTACAACGTGGATATGAGCCATTCGCAGACCAAACCCTACGCCGACCGCTACCACGACCAGACGCAGGCCGTCTACGCCACCGCCCAGCTGGGATATAACGGCATGGTCTACCTCGACGTGACGGCGCGCAACGAGTGGGCGTCGCAGCTGGCCTTCACGCCCCATATGAACATATTCTACCCGTCGGTGGGCCTTTCGGCCGTCATCTCGTCGATGGCCGACCTTTCCAAAGCCGGCATTTCGTTCCTCAAGGTGCGTGCCTCCTATGCCGAGGTGGGTAACGCCCCGCAGCGGTTTATTACTGGTGTCAATACGCCTTTGCAGACGGGCGGTATCGTTTCGTCGGACTCCTATGCCCCGGCTGTCAACCTTACGCCCGAGCGCACCAAGTCGTTCGAAGTGGGCCTGAACGCCAAGTTCCTCGGCAACAAGATCTGGACGGACGTGACCTATTACAATACCAACACCTACAACCAGCTTTTCAGCTACGATGCACCGCCCAGCACCGGCTACAAACGGGCATATATCAATGCCGGCAAGGTCAACAACTGGGGTATCGAAGCGGTCGTGGGTTACAAGAACAAGTGGCGCGACTTCTCGTGGTCGACCAATGTCAACTTCTCGATGAACCGCAACGAGGTGAAGGAGCTGGTTCCCGAAGGCACGCGCGACGTGGCCGGTAACCTGGTGACTGTCGACGAGGTGAACATGGACTACGGCGGCTACCGCATGAAGGTCAAAAAAGGCGGTTCGATCGGCGACTTCTACGTGACGGGGCTCAAGACCGACGACCAGGGACGCATCTATGTCGACCCCAATACCAATACCGTCACCACCGATCCCAATACGTGGCTTTACGGCGGCAATACCGAAGCCCGCTTCCGCCTGGGGTGGAACAACCGCTTCTCCTACAAGGGCGTGAACCTCGGCGTGCTGTTCGATGCCCGCATCGGCGGCCAGGGCGTTTCGGCGACGCAGGCCCTGATGGATCGCTGGGGTGCCTCGCAGGATTCGGCCGATGCCCGGGAAAACGGCGGTGTCTGGATCTCCGAGGATCAGAAAGTCCCCGATGCCAGGGTCTTCTACGCCAACAACGGCAACGGGCTTTCGATGCTTTCACACTACGTTTACAGCATGACCAACGTCCGCCTGCGTGAACTTACTCTGGGCTACGACCTTCCTTCCAGGTGGTTCAACGACAAGATCGGCATGACCGTGTCGCTCGTCGGCCGCAACCTGTGGATGCTCTACAACAAGGCGCCGTTCGATCCCGAGATCACCGCGTCCACGGGTACCTATTACCAGGGGCTCGACTATTTCATGCAGCCCAGCGCCCGTACCATCGGTTTCAGCGTAAGACTCCAATTCTAAAATTTCAGACCAATGAAACGATTCAATCATACAATAGGATTTTTCGCCGCTGCGGCGCTTGCCGCCTGTACCGGGGACTTCGAATCCTTCAACACCAATCCCGATGCGGTGCAGTCGGTCGACAAGAAGACCTACATCACCACCATGCAAATGGATGCCGTGATCCCGTGCAGCGACGTGGGGGCCAACGAGTTCCAGCGCGCCTGCAACCTGATGGGCGACGCCTTCGGCGGCTATCTCTCCCCGATCCAGGCCTTCAACGGCGGCAGCTATACCTGTACTTACGACCTCGACGGTACGGACTACAACAACGTGCCTTTCTCGGTGGCTTTCACCAATGTGATGCCTGCATGGCTCAACCTCAAGTACGCCTACCAGAACGGACAGGTTACCGACGATGTCTTTGCCGTTGCCGAGGTCATCAAGGTGATGGCCCTCCAGCGTACCACCGACATCTACGGCCCGATCCCCGTTTCGAATTTCGGCCAGACCGAAAACCCCTACGAATCGCAGGAGACCGTCTACAAAAACCTTCTCACGGATCTGAATGCCGCCATCGCGGTGCTCAAGGAGTATGCGGCCAATGCCGCCGACGCCAGGCCGTTGCAGAAGGTCGACGCCGTTTACCAGGGCGACTATGCGAAATGGCTCAAGCTGGCCAACTCGGTCAAGCTCCGCATGGCCATGCGCATCCGTTTCGTCGAACCCGGGCTTGCCCGGACCTATGCCGAGGAAGCCGTCAGGGACGGGGTGATGACCGCTTCGGACGACGGGGCGTGGCTCAAGAGTTCCGGTTCGGTACAGGTATACAATCCGCTCGAAGAGGTGTGGAACGCCTATAACGATACCCGCATGGGTGCGACCATCGACGCTTATATGAACGGTTACGCCGATCCGCGCCTGCCGGCCTATTTCAAAACCTGCGAGGATGGCAAGTACCACGGTGTCCGCAGCGGTCTCAGCTCGATGCTGAAGGCGGACTATACCGGACTTTCGGTGCCCAACGTCGCCAAGGATACGCCCGTCGTGTGGTTCCTCGCTTCCGAGGCCGCTTTCCTGCGGGCCGAAGGCGCCATGCTCGGCTGGGAGATGGGCGGTGACGATGAATCGTTCTACAAGACGGGTATCGAGCTGTCGTTCCTCGAACGCGGTCTTACCGCGGCCGCCGCGGCCACCTATGCCGAGAGTGCGAGCGAACCCCAGGCATTCGAGGACGCTTCGGCCGCCTCGACGAAATACAACGCTTCGAAACCTTCGTCCGTCTCCCCGAAATGGAATGCCGGCGCCGGGGACGAGGAGAAACTCGAACGGATCATCACGCAGAAGTGGATCGCCATGTTCCCCAACGGGCAGGAAGCCTGGTCGGAATTCCGCCGCACGGGCTACCCCAAGGTGATCCCGATCGTCAACAACCTCAGCGGCGGCAAGGTCGATACCAACGTCCAGGTGCGCCGTATGACCTTCCCGCGTTCGGAGTACTCGAACAATGCCGCCGGCGTGGCGGCTGCCACCGCACTGCTCGGCGGAGCCGATACCGGCGGTACGAAACTCTGGTGGGATAAGAAATAATGAACCTAAAAACAACACGGAAGATGAAAAATTTCTTGAAATACGTCGCGGCCCTTGCGATCGTGGGTGCCTTTTTCGTCGCTTGTTCGGATTGGACGGATCCCGAGCGTGAAATTACGCAGCATCCCGACCAGCAGTCGCCCATCCTGCGCGATAATGCCTACTACCAGGCCCTGCGCGAATACAAAAAGACCAAGCACAAGATCGCTTTCGGCTGGTACGGTTCGTGGACGGCCGTCGGCGCATCCTACCAGACCCGCCTGCAGAGTGCTCCCGACTCGATGGATATCATCTCCATCTGGAGCCAGTGGCATTCGCTGACCCCCGAGCAGATCGCCGACAAGGAGTTCGTGCAGAAGATCAAGGGCACGAAGGTGACCTTCACGATCTTCTCGGACAAGATGCCCGAGCCGTTCCTCACCGAGATCGGCGGCGGCGAATATACCGACGAGGCCATCGAGGCCTACGCCAAAGCCTACTGCAAGGACTCGATGGACAAGTACAGCTACGACGGCATCGACATTGACTACGAACCCGGCTACGGCGCTTCGGGGCCGTTCGTGGGACATGACAACGAGCTGTTCCGCAAACTCATCCTCGCCATGAGCAAATACGTCGGCCCCAAGTCGGGTACGGGACGCCTGCTTATGATCGACGGCGTGCCCTATGCCGTCCATGCCGATGTGGCCGACTGCTTCGACTACGGTATCGTACAGGCCTATGCGTCGGGCGGCTATACCGACTTGCAGGGTCGCTTCAACAGCGCCGATGCCAAAGGCTGGAAGCCCGAGCAGTATATCTTCGCCGAGAATTTCGAATCCTATTGGAAAAACGGCGGCGTCACGCATACGTGCCGTGACGGACAGCGTGTCAACTCGCTGCTGGGCATGGCGCGCTTCAACCCCACGCAGGGTTTCGGTGCCGGTTTCGGTGCCTACCACATGGAGTATGAGTACGCCAATTCGTCGATGCCTTACAAGTATATGCGCGAGGCGATCCAGGATGTGAACCCCGCCGGCGGCGACCTGATCGTCGGTCTGACCTCGACCGGCTTGTCCAAATACCTGTTCCTGGTCGGGGACGACGGTACCATCACGGGCGAGGTGGACGAAAAAATCCGGGTCGAGCTGGCGCGTCCCGCCCCTGCCGACGTTTCGTTCCCGCTGGCTATCGACAATTCGCTGGTCGATGCCTACAACGAAAAGCACGGCACCTCCTACGAGCCGATCGACCCCGCGCGTGTTTCACTCGGCACGCTCGGCGTGGCAGCCGGTGCGTTCATGTCCGACGAGGTGTCCGTCACCGTAAGCTCCGCCAATATCGAGAAGGGATACTACCTGATCCCTATCGTCGTGGAACTTCCCGCGGAAGACATCTATACCTCGAAGGAGAAACTGGTGCGTTACGTGCTGGTGACGGTGGCGGCGATGGAGATCGACGTCGATGCCACGGCGCTCACGGGCGTGAAGATCGAACCTGCTTCCGGCTGGACGATCGTCTGCTACCAGGGCACCGCTTCGAGCGGCGCCAACGGCGTCTGGAACCTTGATTCCGATACGCAGAAAGCCCGCATGTTCGACGGCAAACTCGACTCCAACTGCTGGTATGCCGCGAATGCGTCCTATTCGTGGGGGAACGGCGGCAATTTCATCATCACGCTGGACAAGGCCTACGACATCAACGGCTTCCGCTGGCATATCTACTACGAGGACTCCAACCCCGAATGTACCGATTTCCAGTACAGCGAGGACGGCACCAACTGGTTCAGCCTGACCAACGAAATTTCGTTCGTCCCCAAACTCACGGACGACGGCTGGAAGATATTCCGGTTCAAGAAGACCGTGAAGGCCCGCTATATCCGGGTATACGTCGGCCGGGTGACCGGGTGGACCAGCATGAACGAGGCCGAGATTTTCGCCCCTGCAAACTAAACCTAAAACAAGAGAACTATGAAACTGAAATATTTGGTCGCTCCGCTGTTGTTCGCCGCCGCTGCGGCGACGGGCTGTCAGGAGTCCGCGGAGACCTATCCTGCGATCTACATGACCGATGCGCAGAACAATCCCGACAAATCAATGACCATCGACGAACCCCCTGCCGAGACCTCGATCACCGTATCCTCCTCGGTGGTTATGGAGCACGACGTGCGGATCCAGTTGGAAGTGCGGCCCGAACTGCTGGCTGCCTATAACGACAAGTACGGCAAAAACTACCAGATCCCGCCCGCCGACAGCTATTCGCTCAGCTCGACGGAAGCGACTATCCTGGCCGGCTACAATACCTCTTCGGAGATCGGTTTCACGGTGACGTCCGTCTCGGAGTTCGCCGAGGGCGTGACCTATTGCGTCCCGGTGAGCATCAAGACCGTATCGGGCGGGATGACCGTGCTCGAACCGAGCCGCACGCTCTTCATCGTGCTGAAGACCCCGGTGATCAGCAAGGCGATCTACCTGGGATCGAGCAACATCTACAAGGTGACTTCGTTCCAGGAGAATTCCGACCTGGCAGCCCTTCCGCAGCTCACGCTCGAAGCCCGCGTATACATGCTCGGCTTCCAGACCCGCGATCCTTATATCAGCTCCATCATGGGTATCGAGGGCATCTGCGGCGTACGTTTCGGCGACGTGAAGGTCGATCCCGACTGCATCCAGATCTGTCACGACTCCTACCAGCCCGCAGCTACCGACAAGCCGTTCGACAAGGAGAAGTGGTACCACGTCGCCGCAGTCTGGACGGGCTCTTCGTGGGACATCTATATCAACGGGCAGTATGCCACGGGCGTGGAAACGCAGGGCGAGACCATCGACCTGACGAGCGACAATTCGGGCGGTTTCTACCTGGGAGCCTCCTATGGCGGCGGCCGTACGCTGAACGGCTATGTCGCCGAGTGCCGCGTATGGACACGCGCCCTCTCGCAATCCGAGATCGCCAACAACATGAACTATGTCGACCCCACGTCCGACGGGCTGCTCGCTTACTGGCGCATGAACGCCTGGGAGCCCAACGACAGCGGTTCCGGCAATATCGTGCGCGACCTCACGGGCCACGGTTACGATGCCGTCGGCGGCAGCTCCAACCCGACGATGATGGACACCAAGTGGAATTAGTCCGCTTATAGACCGACAAGGGCCGTGCGACCCCGGCATAAGCCGGGTTGCACGGCCCTTTTTTCATACTCCTGCTTCGGGCTGTCCCTGCTTCGGCCTGCAAACCCGCCCCGGATGGCGGCTTGTGGGCAGTCTATCGGCGGGTTCGCTTTTCGGTTGTCCCTGTTTTCCAACGGTTTCCGGGCTCGGGTTGCACCGGTTGCCGCTTGTCCGCGTCCTTCGACGGTTTCCCGACTGGAGTCGCTCCGCTTCCCGGCTGCGGGTTGTCTCCGACTACCTGTTCCCCGGCGCCGCCCTTCCGGCCGTGGCCCGTTACGCCCTCCTCCGGCTTTGCCGGTTCATCCCGATTTGTTGTTGTACATGACCTAAAGACCTTATGAAAAAAATCACGCTTATCTCTTTTTGCCTTGCCGCTTTCGCCTTTGCTTCGTGCGCCGGCGGCGGGTGCTCGGCCACGGGTATCATTCCGGCTCCGCAGCAGGTGACGTGGGGCGAAGGTGCCTTCCGTATGCCTGCCAGGCTGCTCTACACGACCGACCTCGACGGGCAGGACAAGGCCGACCTCGCGGCGTGGATGCAGCGTGCCGCGGACGGATTCTTCCCTGCCTCCTTTGCCGAGGCCTCCGACGGCGCCATGCCCGCGCTCGAACTGCTCCGTACGGGCGACGGCGCCCCCGAAAGCTACCGCCTCGACGTCTCCCGCACAAAGATCACGCTCACGGCCCCCGATGCCGCAGGGCTGTTCTACGGACTCCAGTCGCTCGCACAGCTGGCCGGGCATCATGGCCGCCGCATTCCGGCCGTCACGATCGTGGACGCCCCGCGCTTCGGTTATCGGGGCTTCATGCTCGACGTTTCGCGCCATTTCCGCGACAAGGAGTTCGTCGAACGTCAGCTCGACCTCATGGCGCGCTACAAGCTCAACCGCTTCCACTGGCACCTGACCGACGGAGCCGGATGGCGCATCGAAATCAAAAAATACCCCGCCCTGACCGACATCGCCGCCTGGCGTCCCTATCCCGACTGGGAGGGGTGGAATTTCGGCGGCAAACGCTACTGCCACCGTGACGACCCGGCGGCCGCCGGGGGCTATTACACGCAGGACGACATCCGCGAAGTGGTCGAATACGCCCGTGCCCTGCATATCGAGGTGATTCCCGAGATCGAGATGCCGGGGCACAGCGAGGAGGTGCTGGCCGTTTACCCCGAACTCTCGTGCAGCGGCAAACCCTACACGGACTCCGATTTCTGCATCGGCAACGAGCAGACGTTCGAATTCCTCGAGAACGTGCTCTCCGAGGTGATCGGGCTCTTCCCTTCGGAATATATCCATATCGGCGGCGACGAGGCTTCGAAACGGGGTTGGCGCACCTGCCCCGAATGTGCCGCCCGGATGCGTCGGGAGGGGTTGAAGGATGTCGACGAGCTGCAAAGCTACCTGGTGCACCGCATCGGGACGTTCCTCGCCGCCAGGGGCCGCCGCCTGCTGGGCTGGGACGAGATTCTCCAGGGCGGGCTCGCGCCCGGCGCCACGGTCATGTCGTGGCGCGGCACCGAGGGCGGGATCGCCGCGGCCAGAGCCGGACACCGCGCCGTGATGGCTCCCTCGAACTACTGCTACCTCGATTTCTGCCAGGACGACCCCACCCGCGAGCCGGTCGCCGCGGCGGCGTTCCTCACCCTCGCGCAGGCCTACTCCTACGACCCTGCGCCCGATTCGCTGGGTGCGGATGTCGTGCCGATGATCCTCGGCGTGCAGGGCAACCTGTGGTGCGAGCACGTGCCCACAGCCGAACATGCCGAACACATGATCTGGCCGCGCCTGCTGGCGATCGCCGAAGTGGGGTGGAGCGCCCCCGAACGTAAGGACTTCGACGACTTCCACGCCCGCGTGCTCGACGCCGTGGCGTGGATGCAGCAGCGCGGATACCACCCCTTCGACCAGAAAAATGCCGTCGGCCCCCGCCCCGAATCGCTCGATACCCTGCATTGCCTCTCGACCGGCAGGCAGGTGGCTTACCGTACGCCTTACAGCCCGAAATACCCGGCTGCGGGCGACGCTTCGCTGACCGACGGGTTGCGCGGCGGGTGGAACTACGGCGACCGCCGCTGGCAGGGGTGGTTCGATACGGATGTCGAACTGGTCGTCGACCTCGGGGAACGCCTGCCTGTGAAACGTATCGCGGCCTGTTTCATGCAGGGTTTCTATGCCGACATCTGGATGCCCCGGGCGGTCGAAATCTCGGTTTCGGATGATGACAGGCACTATACGCCCCTTGCGGTGGTCGAAAACGACATCCCGTTCGAATACAAGCAGGATTGCTACCGCGAGTTCGGCTGGTCGGGTCAAACCGCGGCGCGTTACGTGCGGCTGAAAGCCCTGCACAACGGCCATCCCGGCGGCTGGATTTTCACCGACGAGATTATCGTGGAGTAACCCCGCGGGGCGGCCCTTCCCCGGATCGCCCCTCCCCGGGCACGCATTGTCCCGGAGCGGGGCTGTCTGATGAGTCCTTTTTTACGTTTTCACCCCTGCCGGAGGCTGCTCCGGCAGGGGTGATTTTTTGTTTTTCGGGGGGCGGCCTCTTGAGGATACGACGCGCCCCTTCCGTCGGTTTGCGGCCTCCTTGCACCGATCCGGTTGCACCTCCCCGATGCTGTCCGGATTGGGGCTCCTTCCCGCGATGTGCCCGACCTTGCGCCCCTTTCGTCCTTGTCCCGGCTTATCCCTGCATCCGTCCTGCGCCTGCCCGCAGGCACCTCTCCCCTCCGGTTACTTCTCGCGGAAAATGTTGAGGTGCGCCAGCAGCGGGTTGCGGCGGTCGAGCAGCAGGAACTCCGCCAGCAGCAGCACGAGCGCTGCGATGAGCAGGTATTGGTACTGCTCGTTGAACTCCTCGAAACGCATCATCGACAACTCGGTCTGTTCCATTTCGTTGATGCTCTTCACGATCTTGTCGAGGCCGATCGACTGCTTGGTCGAACGCACGTAGGCGCCGCCCGTGATCCCGGCCACCTCGGAGAGCATCTTCTCGTCGAGCTTCGAGACGACCATGTCGCCCTTCTCGTCCTTGATGAACTCCCCGCCGATCTGGATCGGGGCGCCTTCGGGCGTGCCGATTCCGATGGTGTAGATGCGTATGCCCATCTCCGCGGCGCGTTTGGCTACCGCCAGGGCGTCGTCCTCGTGGTTCTCGCCGTCGGTCACCAGGATGATGACCCGGCTGTGCGTCTCCTCCGTTTCGCCCGAAAACGACAGCAGCGCCTGTGACAGCGCCTTGCCGATGGCCGTGCCCTGTACCGACACCAGCGACGGGTCGATGCGCTTGGCGAAGGCCTTCGCCATGCGGTAGTCCGACGTGATGGGCAGCTGTACCTTCGGTTCCCCGGCGAAGACGATCAGCCCCACGCGGTCTTGCCTGAGCCCGTCGAAAAGTTTGTTGATGGCATATTTGGTGCGTTCGAGCCGGTTGGGTTCGAAATCCTCGGCCAGCATCGAGTTCGAGACGTCCACCACGAGCATCATCTCCACGCCCTGCGCCTTCTCCTCGCGGAGTTTCGATCCGAACTGCGGGCGTGCCACGGCCAGTATGAGCAGGACGGCGGCCGTGCAGAAGAGGATGAACTTGAGTGCGGTGCGCCCGGTCGAAACCTCGGGCATCAGCTCCTCCAGCACCCCGGGGTTCCCGAAGCGTGCGAGCCTTTTGCGGCGGCGTGCCGCCGCTGCCCAGAAGATCAGTACCAGTGCCGGTATTGCCAGCAGCAGCCAGAGATATTGCGGATTTGCGAATCTGAACATAACGAATGCCTGCCCGGCGTATTGTTTCCCGTTTGCTGTCCCTGTCCGACCCGCCGGGTTTGCATTAGGGCACCTGGGGTGCCTGTCGGACAGCGACATTCCCTCCGCAATCTTCCTTCCGGCAAAGGGAGGGCTTTGCCGGCGTCCGGGGCGTGGTGCCCGTCAGGGTATCCGTTTGAGCACCAGGTTTGCGAACAGGAACTCCGCGAACAGCAGCAGCAGCCCCACCAGCGCCCACAGGAGGTACTGTTCGTGGTAGGTGACGTGTTCCGTAACCTTCACCTTGCTCTTTTCCATTTGGTTGATCTGGTCGTAAATGGCTTTCAGCTTGGCTTTGTCCGTGGCGCGGAAATACTCCCCGCCCGTCATCTCGGCGATCGACCGCAGGGTCTTTTCGTCGATCTCGACCTTGGCCATCACCGTGCCGCCCGTGGGCGTGCCGTAGATGTCCACGGCGGGGTAGGGCGCCATGCCCTCGGTGCCGACGCCGATCGTGTAGACGCGGATGCCCTGCGCCTTGGCGATCTCGGCCGCCGTCAGCGGGGCGATCTCGCCGCGGTTGTTCACGCCGTCGGTCAGCAGGATGATTACCTTCGACTTGGCCTCGCTCTCGCGCAGGCGGTTGATCGCCGTCGCCAGGCCGTTGCCGATCGCCGTGCCGTCCTCGATCAGGCCGCTGCGGATGCGCGACAGCAGGGTCTGCAACGTCCCCTGGTCGGTGGTCAGGGGGCTCTGCGTGAAGGCCTCGCCCGCGAATGCCACCAGCCCGATCCGGTCGCCGTAGCGGTCGGCGATGAACGATCCGGCCACCTCCTTGGCCGCCGTGATGCGGTCGGGCCGGAAGTCGCGTGCCAGCATCGAGCCCGAGACGTCGATCGCCAGCATGATGTCGATGCCCTCGGTGTTCGTGTGCGAAAGCCGCTCCACGTCCTGCGGGCGCGCCAGCGCCACGACCAGCAGCGCGAATGCCGCCGCACGCAGCACGAACGGCAGGTGCCGCAGGTAATAACGTATGGTCTTCGGGGCGCGCACGACACCGTCGACCGACGAGATCTGTATCGCCGCCCCGCCCTGCAACGTCCGCCAGACGTAGTAGCCGGCCATCGGTACGAGTGCCGTCAGCAGCCACAGATAGTATGGTGATGCAAAATGCATAGTCCTTGTGTTTTACCAGTTTTTCGTTCCCCGGACGACGACGCCCTGTTTCTCCTTCAGCTTGTCCTGCGTGCGGTCTTCCTGAGCCTGGATGGCATCGAGCATCTGTTCCTGCTCCTGCGGGGAGATACCCGCCGGAACGGGCTGTTGCTGCCCCTCCTGGTCGCCTTCGCCCTCCTTGTCTGGCTGCGAAGGATCCTGCTGCCGGTCGCCCTGCTGCTCCTGGTCGCCGCCCTGCTGCTCCTGGTCATCGCCCTTTTGGCCCTTGTCGTCCTGCTGCTGGTCGCCGTCCTGTTTGTCCTGTCCGTTGCCCTGTTGCTGCTGATCCTGGTTCTGGTCTTTGTCCTGGTTCTTGTCGTCGTCGCCGCCACCGCCGCCGTCCTCGTTGTCGTCTATCAGGCGCTTGGTGTAGGCGTAGTTGTACTTGGCCTGCTGGTCGGCAGGGTTCAGCCGCAGCGACTGTTTGTAGCTTTCGAGTGCCTCCTTGTATTTCTGCTGCTTGAACTGGGCGTTGCCCAGGTTGTAGAACGCTTCGGCACGCTCCTCGTCCGTACGCAGCGAGTCGGCCGCGGCCCTGCGCATCGTCTGCTCGGCCTTGTCGAACCGCTCGGCCTTGTAGAGGGCGTTGCCGAGGTTGTAAGTCGCCTCGAACGACTCCGGTGCGGCCTCCAGCGCCCGCTCGTAACGTTCGATGCTCTTCTCGTAGTTGCCCTTGTTGTATTGCCGGTTGCCGCGCCGCACCTCGCTGCGTTCGGGCATGTTCTGCGCCGAAGCCCCGAGTGCGGCCAGGAGGAATACCGCTGTGTATATGAGTTTATACATCTGTCACGCATTTTAGTTTTTCACCGGCTCCTGCCCTTCGGTCTCCTCCTCCGCCTCGGCGACCTTGGTCTCCTCGACGAAATAGTAGGCTTTCAGGTAGTCGGCCTCGTTCTGCTCCGCCTCGGGCGTCGCCTTGGCGAACTTCACCAGGTCGGCGTCGCGCAGGATCGCCGTCAGATCCATCCGGGCCTTGTCGGGCAGTTCCTCCGCGCGCATCGTCTCGATGATCTCGTCCGAGGTCATCTCCATGGCGCCGAAGCCCCACCGTGCCGCGATGTAGGTGCGCAGGATGTCCGTCAGTGCCGAATAATATTGCTTGTGCTTGTTGTTCTGCCACAGCTTCTGGTGGTGCAGTGCCTCCAGCGCCTTGATCGCCACGACGTGCGGCGGCTGGGGCGGTGACGGCCTGAACAGGTCGCCGAGGCGTTTGCCGCGGCTCTCCAGGTAGCGCTTCAGCGCATAGGCCGCCGCCAGCAGCAATACGAGTGCGAGCGCGCCCCATTGGGCGTAGCCGCTGACCTCCCCGAACCGGAACGGCAGGTTCCACTGGGGCTTCACGTCGTAGATCGACTGCGACGTCGAGTCGATCTGGAAGGTCGCCACCTGCAGGTAGAGCGAGTCGCGTGCCCAGAGCGTGTCGACGATGTTCTTGTCGGCATAGAGCACCGCCGGGCGGCCGAGATTCCACTTGCCCTCCTCGAACGCCGCCAGCGTGTAGCGCTTGCGGAGTTTGAGGTGGCGGCCGTCGCGTTCGAGCGTGTCGATCGGATACTCCTTGTGGAGTTCGATGGGGTTCCCCGGCTTGTCCTCGAATTCGGGGAACTGCACCACCTGCACCAGGTCTTTCTCGACGTCGACCACCAGGTCGAAACGGTCGCCGATCATGACGCTGTCGGGCTGGATGTGCGCCGTGACCTGCGGCACGTCGGACTGGGCCCGCGCCGCTGCGCCCGCGAGGAGCAGCGCTATTGCAAAAAGTCGTTTCATCGCTGTTTGAACAGTTTTATCAGTTCCGCCACATAGTCGCCCTCGGTCGAGACCATCGCCGTGTCGATGCGGTTGTGCTTGAGCGTCGATTCGATCTGTGCGCTGCGCTGCCGCCATTTTTCGGCGTAATGCTCCCTCACGGCGCGCGACGAGGTGTCGACCCAGACCTTACGTCCGCTCTCGGCGTCTTTTAGCTCGACGATGCCCACGTCCGGCAACTCCGTTTCACGCGGGTCGTAGACGCGTATGCCCACCAAGTCGTGCTTGCCGCCGGCGATCTTCAGCGCGTCGTCCAGCGCCGCCCTGTCCTTCGAGGAGTCCATGAAATCCGAGAGGATGAAGGTCGTGCAGCGTTTCTTGTTGACGTTGGTCAGGAAACGCA
>OLQM01002542.1_pt1 | contig 17652 bp, 20 predicted proteins | sample 1673161 | NCBI WGS metagenome assembly OLQM01 (sample SAMEA3136761, study PRJEB25190) | human gut metagenome | reverse complement strand
TGCACAGCGTCACCGCCTCCTTTGATGCCTGGATTGCACCATCGGTCACAGCCGTCATCTGACCGTGAAGCGCCCCCCAGAGTATTCCCGTCAGTGTCATTCCTGCCCATAGATAATTCAGCATGTTTCTCCGCCTGTTTCATGGCATTCTTATTCCATTCTATTCCCGGTCCAGTGGAATATACCCATACAGTACTACAAGACAGGCAGCAAGGGCAGAATCGTGGATTCCAGCACGGAAAAACCAAACTGATAACGGTCTGTGAAGTCCCCACTTGACAGCCACCCCCACCCCCGGATGCATGAGATATACTGGTACTGCAACATAACAGACGGCCCGGAATCCCCGGGATTCCCGTACCGCCCCTAACCGGTTTTATAACCCATTTACAGGACGTTTTATTATGAAGCAGCTGAAGAAGCCGGCTTGCCGCGCTGTACAGGAATTATCCTTAACCTTTCCCCCAAGAACTGTGTTATCCATCATCCTCGGTACAGCCATTACCACCTTTGGCAGTCGCCGCCACCCGTAAAACGGGCAATGTTTTTCCAGACGGGGGCCTTGAGCCGGATCGCTTTCCCGCGCCGGGATACTTCGCAGCCCATCTCGGAAAGCAGTTTCAGCAGCTCATCAAAGTCTGCGGGCTTTTGCTCCAGCGCCCGGTCAATCATCACCCGCAGCCGCTCCCGGCGGGAGGGCTTAGCCTGATCGCCCAGCCACTTGTAGTAGCTTTTCCGTGGTGCTTGGGATTCTCCACAATGGATAAGCCGTTCTCGATGCATATAGTGTCGCTGACAGCTTGGCTCTCGGTGCGGCCCTTGCCGATGTGCAGCGGCATGATGCGTTTGGTTGCCATAGTGGGTTCCTCCTTTCCCAAAAAGAAAAGGACAGCTGCGTGAGAGCTGTCCTTTGGGAAATCTGGATTTTCAATATGCTGCTGTGCTTTTAGAACTGCAACCCGTTTGGTGTCCACAAAATAAGTTGCATACCATTTTTCAATTTCAGGGTTCCCGCTTTTGCTGAACCGCAGCGGAACCACCGGCTTATGGCCCTGACCATTTTTCTTTTTTACGCCCCACTGTTTATAATAGCAGAAAGAGGACTTCAATCCACTTTTCTGAGCGCACACCTGCATCTGGCGCATGATGAACGAGAGCTTGCGCAGATTGACGGTACAGACCCGTTCCAGATAATCTACCCGCCCGAACCGCCAGTCCTCATATTTCTGCTTTGGAAGAACGCCAACCTCCATCAGCACATCCACGGGAGCCGCATAGCCGCGCCGCTGGCACCAAGAAGCTCTGGGGAGAGCTCAACGGCCGCCAGTATTAAGTCGGTATGGCGAGAAGAACCGCGAAGTTCTTCTCGCTTTGCGCATACGCGCAGATAAGGCGTCGCCCGCGGACGCCATAAGTGCGGGGACTATAACTCACATTGGTTAAAAGGAGAGGAACCAAAATGAGCGACATTATGCGTCCCATGAAATTCGACCACCTGATGAACTGGATTTTAGGCGAGTACGAAACCCAGAAGACTATTTTTGGAGTACGCGCTTTTGCCAAAACATCCGGTGCGGCTCGTCCCATTTTTAACGAGAAGATTGAGACACCATTTGGTCCTGCGGCTGGCCCCAATACGCAGCTGGCACAGAATATCGTGGCGTCCTACGTCACCGGTGCTCGCTTCTTTGAGCTGAAGACGGTTCAGAAGATGGACGGCGAAGAGCTTTCTGCCTGTGTGAACAAGCCCTGTATTTTGGCATCCGACGAGGGATATAACTGCGAGTGGTCTACGGAGTTGACGGTTCCTCAGGCATTTGATGAGTATGTCAAGGCATGGGTTATCTGCCATATTCTTTCCCAAGAGCTTGGTCTGGGAGATGCTGACGGTTTTGTCTTTAATATGTCCGTTGGGTATGACCTTGAGGGTATTAAGACGCCTAAGGTAGACAAGTACATCAATGACATGAAAGATGCGTCCCAAACTCCCGTCTTTAAAGAAGCAATTGCATGGGCCAAGGCCAATGTGAGTCGCTTCCGCAATGTTGACGAGGCGTTTATTGATTCCATTCCTTCACGTATCTCCGATTCCATCACCGAGTCCACCCTTCATGGCTGCCCACCTGATGAAATTGAGCGGATTGCTACCTATCTCATTACCGAGAAGCATCTCAATACCTTCATTAAGTGCAACCCTACGCTTTTAGGCTATGAGTACGCGCGTAAAACGCTGGACTCCCTTGGCTTTGACTACATCGCCTTTGACGATCATCACTTCCTAGAAGATTTGCAATGGGCTGACGCGGTACCCATGCTTGAACGTCTTATGAAACTGTGTGCAGAAAAGGGTGTTGAGTTTGGTGTCAAGCTCACCAATACCTTCCCGGTAGACGTTACTCGCGGTGAGTTGCCAAGCGAAGAGATGTATATGTCCGGACGCTCACTTTGGACCTTGTCACTTTCGCTGGCCAAGCGCCTTGCCGAACAGTTTGATGGCAAACTGCGTATTTCGTACTCCGGTGGCGCAGACTATAACAACATTAAAGATCTTGTCGATACAGGTATTTGGCCTGTTACCATGGCAACCACCATTTTGAAGCCAGGTGGCTATGAGCGCATGACACAGATTGCCGGACTCTTTGCAGACGAAAATACGGAAGCATTTTCCGGTGTTGATGTGACAAAGGTGTCTGCGTTGCTTGAAAGCTCACTTAAAGACGCGCGCTATCACAAAGAGATTAAACCGCAGCCTGATCGCCACGTTCGTGGGGCACTTCCGCTGACTGACTGCTTTATTGCGCCATGCCGTGATTCTTGTCCAATTCACCAGGACATTCCGGGATACCTTAAGGCGGTAGATGAAGGTCGTTATGCCGATGCTTTGCATATCATTCTTGAGCGCAACGCCCTTCCCTTTATTACCGGTACCATTTGCCCTCATACCTGCACAAATTCCTGCATGCGTAATTATGTTGATGAGCATGTTCATATCCGTAGCTGCAAACTTACCGCTGCAGAGAACGGCCTTATGGAAGTGCTTCCAACGCTTGCTTCTCGCGGTGCCGTTAAAGGCAAGAAAGTTGCCATCATTGGTGGCGGTCCCGCCGGTCTTTCTGCAGCTTCTTTCTTGTCTCGTGCGGGCATTGAGGTGGTTGTCTTTGAGCGTACCAACAAACTGGGCGGTATTGTTCGCCACGTCATCCCAGGTTTCCGTATCTCTGAGGAAGCCATCGATAACGATGTCAAGCTGTGCCAGGCATACGGCGCAACCTTTAAGACAGGCGTTGAGGTTACAGATGTAAACGCTCTGCTTGCTGAGGGTTATACCGACGTGGTGGTAGCCATTGGTGCGTGGGCGCCTGGCCGCAAGACCTTGAAGTCCGGCGAGGCCCTGGATGCCCTTGAGTTCCTTGAGGAGTTCAAGCGTGCGCCCGAGTCCGTTGATCTTGGCACTGATGTGGTCGTTATCGGTGCCGGCAATACGGCAATGGACGTGGCTCGTGCGGCAAAGCGCGTGTCCGGTGTACAAAACGTACGTCTTGTGTATCGTCGCACCAAGCGCTATATGCCTGCCGATGAGGAAGAACTGCAGATGGCCATTGATGACGGCGTGGAGTTCATGGAGCTTCTCGCCCCGGGAGATCTGGCCAATAACCGGCTTACCTGCGAGGTTGGCGCTCCTGATGAGTCTGGTCGTCGTCGTCCTGAGGGAACAGGCGAGTTTGTGACGGTTCCTGCAACCGCTGTCATTACGGCAGTTGGCGAGCAGATTGAACCCGATCTCTACACTACCTCCGGTATTGCGTGTGACGAGAAGGGCCTCCCTGTGGTGGACAACAACCTTCAGACTTCTCTTGCGCATGTCTATGCAGTTGGTGATGGACGTCGCGGTCCGGCAACGGTCGTTAAGGGAATTGCAGACGCTATGATGGTTGCCGTTGCCATAGCGGACTTCAATTTCTCAGGTAAGGAACTTTCCAACCTTGAGGAAGACGTTGCCAAGATTTTTGGCAAGCGCGGACAGCTTTGCGGTGATACCGATGCATGTGAGCAATCACGTTGTCTTTCTTGTCCTTCGGTATGTGAGGCATGCGTTGAGGTATGCCCCAACCGTGCAAACGTTGCCATTAAGGTTCCAGGCATTCGCCAGCAGCAAATTATTCACGTTGACGGTATGTGTAACGAATGCGGTAACTGTGCAGTCTTTTGCCCATACTCTAAGGGCCGTCCATATAAGGATAAGTTCACTGCATTCTGGAGTCGCGAAGACTTTGACAATTCCGAAAACGAAGGCTTTTTACCCACGGCAGACGGCTTCTTGGTTCGTCTTGATGGCAGCGCAGCCATCTATAACGTTGATGATGAAGCCTGTGGTCTTCCGGAGAATATTCGCAGGATGATTGTCACGGTACGGGACTCATATAGCTATCTTATGAGTGTCTAGAAGAAGCATAATGCAAGCGAGAAAACAAGTTTTTTCTCGCTTGCCGCTTACTTTCATACGGTCACCGAAAAGTTGTTAGGTAGTCTAAATTTTGTTTTAATGTGATAGATGTCTGATAGTGCTCTTGCTATGAGACAATCGTTTAACGAGCGGGCCTGGGGTACGACACACAACATTCTCCCAAGCACGTAAGGAGAGGCACATGGTTGAAGAGGTTGAGCGGTACACCTTTACGGTGAACGGCAAGACGGTTACAACGACTGAGAATAAGTCGCTGCTCCGTTTTCTTCGTGATGATTTACACCTGTTGTCCGTAAAGGACGGCTGTTCGCAGGGAGCCTGCGGCACGTGTACGGTTGTTATTGATGGGGTTGCCACACGCGGCTGTGTTATGAATACCAAACGCGCAAACGGCAAGGTTATAGAGACCGTTGAAGGTCTTTCCCATGAAGAGCAAGAAGCCTTTGTATACGCGTTTGGCTCCGTTGGTGCAGTTCAGTGTGGTTTTTGTATTCCCGGCATGGTTATGAGCGGGGCGGCGCTTATCCGCCGCAATCCCAATCCCTCCGCGGATGAAGTCAAAGAGGCAATTAAAAATAATATCTGCCGCTGCACCGGTTACAAGAAAATTATCGAAGGCATCTTGAAGGCTGCGCGTATTTTGCGCGGAGAAGAACAGATTGATCCGGAGCTTGAGCGTGGCGACAACTACGGCGTTGGCTCTAAGGCGTTTCGTGTCGATGTGCGCCCCAAGGTTCTTGGCTATGGCAAATATCCCGATGACGTTACGGACGTTGAGTATCCTGATATGGCATACGGCTCATGTGTGCGCTCCAAGTATCCCCGTGCGCGCGTGTTAAAGATTGACGTTTCAGAAGCAGAAGCTCTGCCGGGTGTGATTGGTGTTCTTAAAGCCGAAGATGTGCCCGTAAACAAGGTTGGACATATTCAGCAGGACTGGGATGTCTTTATCGCTGAAGGTTCCATTACGCGCGATATGGGCGATGCGCTCTGCATGGTTGTGGCGGAAGACGAGAAGACCTTGGAAGCTGCAAAGAAGCTTGTAAAAATTGAGTATGAAGAGCTTCCGGTGGTACGTGATATCTATGAGGCACGTGCCGAGGGAGCGCCACTGGTACATGAAGAAGCAACGAGTAATCTTTGTCAAAGCCGTCATATCACACGCGGCAACGCAAAAGAGGCGCTGGAAAACTCTGCCTTCACCGTAACCAAGCATTTCTCGACACCTTTTACCGAGCATGCATTCCTTGAGCCTGAATGTGCGGTTGCATTCCCGTATAAGGACGGTGTCAAAATCCTCTCCACCGATCAGGGTGCCTATGATACGCGCAAAGAAGTCGCGCACATGTTTGGATGGGATAAGACGCCTGATCGCGTGGTAGTTGAAACTATGCTGGTAGGTGGTGGTTTTGGCGGTAAGGAAGACGTTACCGTCCAGCATATTTCCGCACTTGCCGCATACAAATATCAGCGAACCGTCAAATGTAAGTTTACGCGCAACGAGTCTTTGGCCTTCCATCCAAAGCGCCATGCCATGGAGGCTGACTTTACCCTTGGTTGCGATGCAGAGGGTCATTTAACCGGTCTTGACTGTGAGGTCAACTTTGATACCGGCGCGTATGCTTCGCTTTGTGGCCCGGTTCTTGAACGTGCTTGCACGCATGCGGTCGGTCCCTATAAGTATCAAAATACCGACATCCGCGGTTTTGGCTATTACACCAACAATCCGCCGGCGGGTGCATTCCGCGGCTTTGGTGTCTGCCAAACTGAGTTTGCTCTTGAAGAGCTCATAGACCTTCTCGCTGAGAAGGTGGGTATAATGTCGGCCAATGGCATCGGCGGTGCGCTGGTTGTCACCGGTCAGCATGACCACCCGGATGCCCATGTTCTGCAGCTCCCGGATGGCACGGGGGCTGTCCTCCTTGAGGGTGTCCGCCACAGCGATCACGCCCATCAGGCGGCCTGCACCGCCAAAGAAGAGGGGCGTTTTGCCCTCAGCGGCCAGCCGGGCGGCTTCGGCCCGGAGTTCGGCGGGTACGGATGCCTTGGTGGCGATGAACTCCGCATTGCCGCCGTAGATCTCCATGCCGTCCAGCCGTGCGGAAAGGCCATTGCCGGGCAGGGCGGCAAAATCGGTCACATCGGGGCAGGCGATGGTCTCGGTCTCGGCATAGGCCAGCACTGCCTTGGCCAGCGGGTGCTCGCTCTTCTGCTCCAGCGAGGCCGCCAGCGTCAGCAGCTCGCTCTCGGAAACGCCCCCCGCGGGCAGGATGTCAGTGACCCGGGGCTCGCCGCTGGTGATGGTGCCGGTCTTGTCCAGCGCCACGATCTGGGTACGGCCTGCAGCTTCCAGCGAGGCGGCAGTTTTGAACAGGATGCCGTTCCTGGCCCCCAGACCGTTGCCCACCATGATGGCCACAGGCGTTGCCAGACCCAGCGCGCAGGGGCAGCTGATGACCAGCACCGAGATGCCCCGGGCCAGCGCATAGCCGAATTCCCGGCCCAGCAGCAGCCAGACAAGGGTGGTCAGCACCGAAATGGAGATGACTGCAGGCACGAAGAAGCCGGAAACGGTATCGGCGATCTTGGCAATGGGGGCCTTGGTGGCGGCGGCATCACTGACCATTCGGATGATCTGGGCCAGCGTGGTATCCTCGCCCACACGGGTGGCTTCGCACTTCAGGAAACCGGACTGGTTGGTGGTGGCGGCGCTGACCTTGTCTCCCGCAGCCTTGTCCACCGGGATGCTCTCGCCGGTCAGGGCGCTCTCATTCACGGCGCTGGAACCTTCCAGCACAAGGCCGTCCACCGGGATGTTCTCACCGGGGCGCACCACAAAGAGGTCGCCCTTTTTCACCTGTGCAATGGGCACAGTCACTTCGGCCCCCTCCCGCAGCAGGGTGGCGGTCTGGGGTGCCAGCTTCATCAGGCTCTTGAGCGCGTCGGTGGTCTTGCCCTTGGAGCGGGCCTCCAGCATTTTGCCCACGGTGATCAGGGTCAGGATCATGGCGGCAGATTCAAAGTAGAGCTCCATCATGTAGTGCATGACGAGCGCGTCGTTGCCGTCCACCTGAGCGCGGGTCATGGCGAACAGGGCGTAGGTGCTCCAGAGAAAGCTGGCCGAGGAACCCAGCGCCACCAGTGTATCCATGTTGGGGGCACGGTGGAGCAGGCCCTTGAAGCCGTTGATGAAGAATTTCTGGTTGATGACCATCACGATGCCCGCCAGCAGCAGCTGGACCAGACCCATGGCAACGTGGTTGCCGTCGAACCAGTGGGGGAGCGGCCAGCCCCACATCATGTGGCCCATCGAAAAATACATCAGCACCGCCAGAAAGACCAGTGATGCGATGAGCCGTTTCTTCAGCCTGGGTGTTTCGTGGTCAGCCAGTGCATTCAGCTCGGCGCTGGGGGTCTCGGCGGCAGCAGCCTGGGGGCTTGCGCCGTAGCCCGCCTCCTGCACCGCCTTGACGATGGCCGAGGCGCTGGCGGTGCCCTCCACTCCCATGGAGTTGGTCAGCAGGCTCACCGAGCAGCTGGTCACGCCGGGCACAGCTTTTACGGCCTTTTCCACCCGGGCAGAGCAGGCCGCGCAGCTCATGCCCGTAACAGTATACTGTTCCATTGTTTCCCTCCGATAAAAAACGCTGCGTGAATGGGATCAAACGAGCTTGTTCAGGATCCACAAAAACTCCTGCAGCTTCTCCTCACCGCCGTTTTTCAGGTCCTCCGCCACGCAGGTGCTCAGGTGCTGGTCGATCAGCTCTCGGGTAAAGCCGTTCAGGGCACTTCTGGCGGCAGCGGCCTGCACCAGAATATCCGTGCAGTACACGTCCTTTTCCACCATGCTCCGGATGCCCCGGATCTGGCCCTCGATGCGGTTCAGCCGGGTGATGAGGTGCTTGTACTCCTCCTCGGTGCGCTGCTTGTGGCGGCAGCCGCAGCCGGTGCTTCCCTCAGCCGGGGCACAGCAGGGTGCTTCTGCCGGGGCGGGGGAGCAGTGGGGGCAGCTTCCCTCCGGGATCTTGTTCACATCACTCATGTCTATTCTCCTTTCATTACCCCTTGGGGGTATCTTGCTCCATAGCTGCATTATAGCACGGCGGTCCTGTTTCTGCAAGTAGGGCTGGGGGGTATTGTTGTGAATTTTTTATGAACACATAGGATAAAACAAAAGGCCCTGCGCCCCAAACGGGGAACAGAGCCTTTGAAGCATCCAAAACGATCAGTAGGCGAATCTGCGCATAAAGGCAAGGTCGCTTGCGGCGCGGGTGGGCACAGCTTCCTCCCGCAGCACGGGCAGGGAAGCCTGCGGCATCTGCCGCAGCATCTCAAAGCCGCCGGCGTAGTCCACACAGGAATCCTCCAGACTGGTGGAATAGAGCGTTCCATCCGGCTGGAAGTTCTGGCCCTTGAAATGGACCGCCGTGATCTTGTCGCCGTACCAGCTGCCCACCTTATCCCAGATGCGGCGCTGTGCATCCACAGACGCGGCCTCCGGGCCCACATAGTTGGCAAAATCGCAGATGACGCGCAGGTTGGGGCTTGCCATAGTGTCCAGCACCATCCGCACTGCCTCGGGGGTGTTCATGGCGTGGTAGTAGACGCACTCCACGGCAAAGAGTACTCCCTGCTCCTCGCAGGCGGGCAGGATCTCGCCCAGACTGCGCAGGAGCGCTTCCTGTGCCTCCTTCCGGGTCACACCGGGCTGTTTGGCCATGTTGGTGGTCTCGCTGCCCATGCAGCCTGCCCCCAGTGCCTTGGCAACGGGGATCTGGCTCAGCACCTTTGCCACCTCGGCACGGCGCTTATCCTCGTCGGCATAGCTCAGCTCCACATAGGTGCCGTCTACAGCAATGCCCACGCCGGAAGCTGCCGCAGCCGCTCTTGCCCGCTCCACCAGCGCAGGAGTCACATCGGCATAGCTCTTTACGCCCTCCACTGCCTTGGTAAAGGCCAGCTGGGTGCAGGCAAAGCCTGCCTGCCCGATGGAGGAAAAGAGGGTCTCGGGGTCATGGCGGCCAAAATCGTGGCCGCGCGCACCAAGAATGAATTCAGGCATCCTGCACCTCCATCAGCCGAACACACGGGCGGCAAAGAGATTCAGCTCCTTGCCCCACCAGTACCAGTCGTGGGAGACATCGCTGCCCCACACTTCCAGATGCACGGGCAGGCCGCAGTCGGTCAGTGCATCGGCCATGGCCTGGGTGTCCACCAGTGCGTCGCCCTCGTAGCTGCCCTGACCGGTACAGAGGAGAAGCGCATTCTCCTCCGCCTTTGCCAGCAGCTTCTTGTCCACAAGGCCCTCCTCTGCCAGATAGGCCAGGGGGGCATTGCGCAGGACCAGGTCATCTGATGCATTGCCCAGGAAACGGCGCACATCGTACAGGCCGGAAAGGCCGATGGCACCCGCGAACACCTCGGGGCGGCGCAGGCGGCAGTTCACTGCCTGATACGCACCGGTGTCCACGCCCACCGCCCAGAGCAGAGTGTCCTTTTTGGCACCGTTCAGGGTCAGGATGCGGGGAGCCAGCTCGCTTGTCAGGTAATTGAAATACTTTTCCTGCATCTCGGCCCGGCGGCGGGGAGCCGTGTCCCCGGCCAGCAGGCTCTCGGCATCGATGCTGTCGGCGCAGAACAGCTGCACCTTGCCCTCATTCAGCAGCGGGGCAATGGCATCGGGCATCCCGTTGTTTTCCCAGTCGTAAAAGCGGCCGCCCCGCGCGGGCAGAGCCAGCACCGGCGTACCGGCATGGCCGTAGACCTTGAACTCCATGTCGCGGCCCAGCATCCGGCTCCATTCCTTATAATACGTCCCTTGGATCATGGCAGCATCCTCCTGTTGTCACACAAATTGATTGCGCTGGGGGTCATAGGCGTACCCCACAGCGGAAAGCCTGGCACACAGCGCGGCCTTGTCCTCATCCAGATCCTCACACAGCGCGTCCAGAGTGGGGTAGAAGTCCCGCAGCTTCAGGTTGATCATGCTCAGCAGCATGATCGGGTCATTTGGCAGAGCCATCGTCGATCCCTCCAGAAGATAACAAAAAAGCCGGCCACTCGACAAAGTGACCGGCAGATGCAGCTACTTAGACAGCGCGGGTAACCTTGCCAGCGCGCAGGCAGCGAGAGCATGCGTAGATATACTTGGGAGAGCCTTCCACGACCGCCTTGACACGACGGACATTCGGCTTCCAGGTACGGTTGGAACGGCGATGAGAGTGGGAAACCTTGATACCAAAGGTAACACCCTTGCCGCAGCATTCACACTTAGCCATGGTACTTGCACCTCCTACAGTGAAGTATGGAATTCAAAATAATCAGCTTGACTATTTTACCAGAGATGCGGAGAAAAAGCAAGAGCAAATTTGATTTTTCTGCAACTTTTTTCTTGCAGGGCCAAACCCTTGCCCCAAAAGCGAAAAAATAGTACAATAGGATAAAATCCAACTGAGGGAGAAACGAATGACCGCACAAGGAATGTATTATCTCATCCGGGCACTGGTGACCCTGATCGCCATCCCGTTCCATGAGGCGGGCCACGCGCTGGCCGCCTGGCTGCTGGGCGACCCCACCGCAAAGCGGGAGGGCCGCATCAGCCTGAACCCGTTCCGCCACTTTGACCTCGTGGGCACCCTCTGCATGATCTTTGCCGGGGTGGGCTGGGCAAAGCCTGTTTCCACCGACCCCCGCAATTTCAAAAACCCCAAGTGGGGCATGGCCCTCACCGCGCTGGCAGGCCCGGCGGCCAACCTGCTGCTGGCCTACCTCGGCATGGTGGCGTGGAAGATCCTGTATTATTGGGCCCCTACCACCATGATCACGGTTTTCGCAGCACGCTTCCTCCAATACTTAGTGATGATGGATGTGGGCCTTGCGGTGTTCAACCTCATCCCCATCCCGCCGCTGGACGGCAGCCGCATCCTGCTGGTGGTGCTGCCCCAGCGCATCTACTTTCAGATCATGCGGTACGAGCGCGTCATCTTCGTCATCCTGCTGGCGGCTGTCTGGGCCGGTGTGCTGGATGGCGTGTTGGGCACCTTCAATGATGTGGTCTGGGATCTGCTGGATCTCGGTACCGGTTACATCGACCAGATCGCCTATTCTGCGTATTATGCAGCCATCGGGACGGTGATCTGAGTGGCAGAAGAACTGACCTTCCGTCTGGAGGATTTTGAGGGCCCGCTGGAGCTGCTGCTCACGCTGGTGCAGAAGCACAAGATGGATCTGCACAACATCCCCATTCTGGAGCTCATCGACCAGTACACCCGCGCGGTGGAATCGGCCGAGAGCACCGACCCTGAAATTTCCAGTGCCTTTATCGAGATGGCCGCCCACCTGGTGGAGATGAAGAGTTATTTGCTGCTGCCCCGCAGTGAAGAGGGCGAGCGGATGAAGCAGGAGCTCACCGGCCAGCTCATTGAATATGACCAGTGCCGCCGGATGGCTGCCCGTCTGCGGGAGCGGGGAGAGGAATATACCGTGTTCGTGCGCACCCCGGCCCGGCTGGAATGGGACAACACCTATGATCTCTTCCATTCGCCGCAGGTGCTGGCAGACTGCTGGCAGGCCCTGATGGGGCGCACCACCGTCCGCAAAATGCCCACCCAGCAGCAGTTCGAGCCGCTGGTGTCGGCCCCGCAGGTCTCGGTGAGCAGCCGGGTGGTCTACATCCTGCGCCAGCTCATTGCAGGCGGTGCAAAAAAGATGGACCAGCTGTTTTCCCGCCGCCAGACCCGGGGGGCCAACGTGGCCACCTTTCTGGCACTGCTGGAGCTGGTGCGCGGCGGCCGTGTGACGCTTGGCCCGGAGGGCGAGCTGAAGATGCGCCGGGGCCGCATCGGCCGCACAAAGGAGGAGCAATGAATCAGAAACAAATTCGTGCCGCCGTGGAGGCAATGCTCTTTGCCTACGCGGAGCCCATCGGGGCCGACAAGCTGGCCCAGGCGCTGCAGCTGCCCACCGCCAGCGTGGAATCTGCGCTGGAAGCACTGCACGAGCGCTGCCAGAAAGAGGACAGCGGCCTGTGCCTGCTCCACCTGAACACCCATTGGCAGCTGGCCACCAAAACGGAATTTGCGGAGTGCGTCCGCCGTGTGCTGGACACCCGCCGCTCCATCCCACTGGGCCCGGCGGCCATGGAGACCCTGACCGTCATCGCCTACAACCAGCCCGTCTCCCGCGCCTTCATTGAACAGGTGCGCGGCGTGGATTCCTCCTCCAGTGTGTCGGGCCTGCTGGAAAAGGGGCTCATTGAAGAGGCAGGCCGTCTCGATCTGCCCGGCAGACCGGTGGCTTTCCGCACCACGGACGTGTTCCTGCGGTGCTTCGGCCTGTCCAGTCTGGAAGATCTGCCCCCGGTGCGGGGCACGGAAAGTGAGGCGGCCCAATGAGCGTCCTGTGGAGTGTTCTCGCTGGTATCGGCACGGTGCTGCTGTTCCTCTTAAAAGGGGTGGGCATCCTGCTGCTGGTAGTGCTGGTGCTGGGTCTGCTGCTCATGTTCTGCCCCTTCTGCGCCGATGTGCAGTGGGCGGAGGGCATCTTTCAGGTAAAGGCTGGTGCACTGGGCATCACCTTCCCGGTGTTCCGGTATCCCGCGCCGGAAAAGCCGGAGAAAAAGAAAAAAGAAAAAAAGAAGAAAGCGTCCGGCGGGCAGAAGCCAAAAAAGGAAGCCCCGCCCCGCCAGAAGGCGAAGCTGACCTTGCAGATCGTCTGCACCATCTTAAAAGGGGCGGGAAAGCTTATCCAGGCCATCATCGGCTCCCTGCGCTTCACCCGGATCGATGTTGTTCTCGGTGTCCGGGGCGAAGACCCTGCCGAGGCTGCCCGCAGCTATGGCAGGCTGAACGCCTGGCTCTACCCGACGCTGGGTTTCCTGGACCGGTTCCTCTATCTGGACTTCGAGCAGCTCCGGCTCCTGCCGGATTTCGGCAGCGCAGAGCCCACCGTAAAGGATCACGTCTCCTTCCGGGTCACGGCCCGGGCCTACGCCATCGTTTTCACGCTTCTGCGCGTTCTGTACGCGTTCTGGCGCGAAAAGGTACTGGACGTTTTTATCTAGCTCGGGTATAATATTTTTGTATGGTGCGTCCGCGTCCCGGCCCGGACAGGGCAGGGAAGTGGTTACGTGGGAGCGGCGTTCCGCTCCCCGATATAGAAGTAAGGAGGCCGAATTTATGGCTGAGCATCCCATTCAAAACCTGATGAACGTTACGATGGACAAGATCCGTCAGATGGTGGATTCCAACACCATCGTCGGCAAGCCCATCACCACCGATGACGGCACCACCATCCTGCCGGTGTCCAAGGTGAGCTTCGGCTTTGCCTCTGCCGGCACCGATTTCGACGGCAAGAACGCCGCCAACAAGGATCTGTTCGGCGGCGGCTCCGGCGCGGGTGTCAACATCCAGCCCGTGGCATTCCTGGTGGTCAAGGACGGCTGCGTCCGCACCATCCAGCTCTCTGACGGCAACAACACCGTGGACCGCGCCCTGACCATGATCCCCGAACTGGTGGAAAAGGTCAGCGCACTCATTAAAAAGGACGAGCCCGCTGCTCCTAAAAGCGAGCAGTGACGGCCAGCCGTCCTCCAACACATCGCCGTAACTGCAAGCTTCCAACTTGCAGTTTTTTCAGCGCATGCTCCGGCGTGCGCTTTTGAGCGCCGGGAGGCGCACAAGGAGTTTTATTATGGCAGAAGAACGTATTCAGAAGATCATGGCCGAGCAGGGCTTGTGCTCCCGCCGCGCGGCCGAGCAGATCATTGCCGAGGGCCGCGTCAAGGTCAACGGCCACCCCGTCAAGGTGGGCGACAAGATGGACCCCAACCGGGATGTGCTGCATGTGGATGACGAGCGCATCTACATCCAGAAGAACCAGCAGCTCTACTATCTGGCCCTGTACAAGCCCCGCGGCTATGTGACCACCGCCAGCGATGAGCTGGGCCGCAAGACCGTTATGGAACTGGTCAGTGATATCCCCGCCCGCCTGTACCCGGTGGGCCGCCTGGACAAGGACAGCGAGGGCCTGCTGCTGATGACCAACGACGGTGCCTTTGCGCAGGCTGTCACCCATCCGTCGGGCGGCATCTCCAAGCTGTACCGCGTCACCGTGCAGCCCCGGGCTGATGAGAGCCAGATCCTGAAGATGAGCTCCGGCGTTGTGCTGGACGATGGCACCAAGACCATGCCCTGCGCCATCAACGTCGTCACCGACGAGCCCGGCCGCACCGTGATGGAGATGACCCTGAAAGAGGGCAAGAACCGCGAGATCCGCCGCATGTGCGAGGCCGTTGGTCTGGAGGTCGTCCGCCTGAAGCGCAACGCCGAGGGCGTGGTCAAGCTGGGAATGCTCAAGCCCGGCACCTACCGTGAACTGACCAAGGCAGAGGTCAACGGTCTGCGTGCCGCCGCCGCCAAGGGCCGCGCCCAGACCCGCAGCGCATCGCTGCAGTCAAAGGCTGCCGCCCGCCGTCCCAAGGGCCCTGTGGGCAGCGGCAATGCCCCCGCAAAACGGAGAAAGTGATCGTTTTTTCGGCTTTCACGGCGCAAAAACTGTCTGATCCTGGAAAAGATTGTGAAATTTTTCCGCAAAATGGGCCTTTCAGCCCTTGTGAACGCTCTCAAAATAAGGTATAATGATACTAATTTTGAAAGCTCAAAATAAAAAGCTCAAAATAGAAAAGCAGGAGGTCTTACCATGGCTTCAAAGAGTAACAAAGGAGAAATCCTCGCCAAGTTTTTCGATGACGGGGAGTATACCGCACTGTTTGCGGACGGCGCAGTGAGTGCTGCCTGCGGCTATGCGGCTGGTCAGCAGGCTTATGCTGTTTACCAGAACGGCGAGGCTGTCTCTGTCAAGGACGTTGAGAAGAACATCAAGGTCCTGGAGATGGCTGCTCAGACCGGCTGCCCGGTGGTCACGTTCTACAACTCTGTCGGCGCTAAGCTGGCTGAGGGTCTGGACGTGCTGACCGCCAGCGCCAAGCTGAACGCCACCATCGCCAAGGTTTCCGGTGTCATCCCCCAGATCGCAGTCGTCACCGGCGTGTGCGGCGGCACCAGCGCACTGAGCGCTGCCAATGCTGACGTGTGCGTCATGGCTGAGGATGCAGAGCTGTTCTTCACCGCTCCGTTCACCTCCGCCGCCAAGGGCGACAAGGTCCCCGGCGCAGGCACTGCCGAGGCTGCTGCCAAGGCTGGTGTGGCTGCCATCGTGGCTGCCAACGCTGAGGAAGCTGCCGAGAAGGCTGCCCACATCGTGGGTCTGCTGCCCGCCAACAACCTGACCGGCCCCGCCATCTTCGAGTTCGAGCAGCCCACCAGTGTTCTGAGCGCCGGTGCTGCTCCCGAGAAGGCTGCCGCTGCCCTGATCGACAAGGACAGCGCTGTGGAGCTGTACGCAGGCTTCGGCAAGCACGTCTACACCGCATTCGCAACCATCGGCGGCAACGCTGTGGGTATTGTGGCCACCGGCGAGACCCTGTGCCACAACTGCGTGGCCAAGGCTTCCCGCTTTGTCCGCCTGTGCGATGCTTTCAGCGTGCCCGTGCTGACCATCGTCAACACCAATGGCTTTGTACCCAGCGCCACCGATGACATCGCAGGCGGCATCCGTGAGGCTGCCCGTCTGGCTGCTACCTATGCCGATGCTACCACCGCCAAGGTGGCTCTGCTGTCCGGCAAGGCTGTGGGCCCTGTCTACACCGCTCTGGCCAACGCCGATCTGAAGATCGCCGTCAACGGCTGCACCGTCAGCGCTCTGGAGCCCAACGCTGCCGTCTCCGTCCTGTACAAGGCCGAGATCGACGCTTCCGACAACATCATTGCCGCCACCAACGCCAAGGCTGCCCAGTACACCGCTGAGGTGTGCAGCGCCGCCAACGCCGTTGCCGCCGGTGCCGCTGATATGACCTGCGACGCTGCCAACGCCCGTGCAAGCGTGGTTGCCGCCTTTGAGCTGCTGAGCACCAAGCGTGCCGCCCGCCTGCCCAAGAAGCACGGCAACATGGCTCTGTAAGCGGTTCCGGAACGTAAACCGTACATCGAATCCATACATTGATTTTGTTCAGGAGGATCCTTCCATGAAGTACTACAATATTACCGTCAATGGCGTTGCTTACAGCGTTTCCGTTGAGGAGACCGCCGCAGGCGCTGCTCCCGTTGCAGCTCCCGCTGCTCCCGCCGCACCCAAGGCTCCGGCTGCTCCTGCTGCCGCTCCCAAGGCTGCTGCTCCCGCCGGTGCTGCCGGTGCCGTTACCGTCAAGGCTCCCATGCCCGGAAACATCCTGGATGTCAAGGTCGCAGCCGGTGCTTCCGTCAAGGCCGGTGACGTGCTGGTCATCCTCGAGGCCATGAAGATGGAGAACGAGATCGTTGCTCCTCAGGATGGCACTGTGGCCTCCGTCAACGTCAACAAGGGCGACACCGTCAACTCCGGTGACGTTCTGGTTTCCATGAACTGAGAACTGAGGAAGAGGTGACAACCATGGCCAAAAAGCCGATCAAGATTACGGAAGTCGTCCTGCGTGATGCTCACCAGTCTCTGCTGGCCACCCGTATGCTTTGATTTTAGCATACCCGCGCGCGGATTGCAAGATGCGGCGGCGCATCGGCGCATTTTTCCCGAAAAAACGACAAAATGCGGCGAATCCGCTTGACAGAATGTGCGTTTTGCGCTATTATCAAAAAAGTTAGTTAAGACAAACTTTTGCACTTTGGGGGATATGCATGACACTGGACGAAATGAAAGTTGGGCAGTCGGCAACCATCGTCGCCGTCGGCGGCGAGGGCGCGCTGCGCAATCGGCTGATCGATATGGGATTGATTCCGCGGACGCGCGTGACATTGCGCAAGGTCGCGCCGATGGGCGACCCCATTGAACTGCATCTGCGCGGCTACGAACTGACCATCCGCCTCGAGGATGCGGCAAAAATTACGGTCGAGCCCGTACCTGCGGCGGCAGCCGGGGAGGTACAGCGATGAGATTTGCACTCGCCGGAAACCAGAACTGCGGTAAGACCGCATTGTTTAATGTGCTCACGGGCATGAACTGCCATGTCGGCAACTTCCCGGGCGTGACGGTGGAGCAGAAGGTCGGCACCGTGCGCACAAAGAGCGACTGCTCGGTCGTAGACCTGCCGGGCATCTATTCCCTGCGCCCCTATACGCAGGAGGAGATCGTCACCA
>OLQM01002530.1_pt1 | contig 17717 bp, 15 predicted proteins | sample 1673161 | NCBI WGS metagenome assembly OLQM01 (sample SAMEA3136761, study PRJEB25190) | human gut metagenome | reverse complement strand
GATAAAGAATATATATGTTTATCCCCTGTGGTACATCTCCTGAAATTAGTACAGGAATAAACGGAGTTAGCACCAATCCTACCGTAGCAATAACCAGTCCGATTGTACGATAATATATTCTATATAGTTTCATCAGCGCACATATCGCCGTATTGTTATCTTCCGCTATCGGCTTATACATGCTATAAATCATCGCTGAACCAACCCCCAGTTCAGCAAGATTCAGCACCTGAAGGACGGATGCAAACAAAGAATTTAATCCAAGATACTGGACTCCCATAAGATAAATCATGGCTGTACGCATTAAAAACGGCACAAGGATTTGGTAAACCTTTAGGATAATTCCGAATATGATATTTCTTGTCGCATTTTTTGTTCTTTCGATTTTTGCCACCGCTACCTAATTTCTCCTTTTTTATGATCTAGCACCTATAATTTATTTTACAAGGCACAACAAATTCTTTACTAAACACTCATTGCATCAATTAAGTATTCCTTTGCTTCCGCTCTTTTCTCGTTTAAAATCTCTCTTACACTACTATAATTCCATTCCATCTTAGTAAATGAAAAATCCATTTTATTAGATACTATGTGGTCTTGTAAATCAAATGTTTTCATTAAAGTATTGATTCTGGAATTCATATTTCCATAGCCTTTCTGAGACACCCTTTCAAAAACAAAGAACGGCTTTTCAAATAGTAATGCAAAAACTGTTCCATGAAATGAATCTGTACAAATTAAAGCAGCCCCTCTTATCAATGATAAAAATTCTTTAGGACCTCCCCATACTTTTTTATAATCATTATTTTCCATTTCTAAATATGCTGCCGGAAGACTTATTATTTTCCAATTTGTTAATTTTTGTATCTTTTCTACAGCCCTTCTATGTTCTGATTTTTCTCCCAAAAAATAAACCAAAATATATGGCTCTTTAGGTATCTCAAACTCGCAATATTTTCCCCACTCTTTAGCAGATAATAACAATGTTGGATCTAATACACATTTAACTTCTTTTTGTGTAATACGGCTTAACAATTGCGCTCCATCCTGCTCTCTGCATGATAAAAAGGAAAAATTAGATAATTTTTTTCTATATTCCTTTTCTTTCTCGTCAGATAATGATTTTACCGCTAAGCTCGGACCATAACTGCCTTTTTTCGATTTGTTTTCAACAAATGGCAAAAAAAATGCTTCCGGCGAGTTCGCAACAAAAGGATTCCAAGTCTGGTCACTACCTACTACATATCCATCATATACTGGTGGATTTTCCATTAACTGCTGTGTAGTTGTATATTTCTTTTTTCCTACATGCAAATATGTTTTATAAAACTGTTCAAATAATTCATTCTTTTCCTTTATTTTTTCTCTCGAATCAGCCAACGCTCGATATTTTTTTCTTTCTTTAATATACACTGGCATTCTTTTTATTCTTAATTTAAGCATTTCATATCTTGATAGAGAATTATCTTGTTTAAAATCTATTAACTCTGCCTGATAGCCTAGTTGTTCTACCTTTTCCTGCAAGGCAAGAGCCTGCAGCATTGTACCGTAATTATAATAATGATGATATGTAATTATTCCTATTGTTTTCATAATTTATTTCTCCTAACGATGTAAATATTTTGCTAACATTATTTTTCCTTTTCTCATTATATTAATTATCAATTTTCTATTAGCAGCAATCAAAGCAACAAGAATGATTAATTGTATTATTACAGGCACTATAGTAAATCCACCTAAACAGACTATGAATTGTACAACTAACAAGATATACATTATTGTATGTTTTAGAAAATTCACTCGTATATGTATATACCTTTTACTTCTTTGTAATCTAACTAGCCAAATAACAATGTTAGACACAAGTGTTGCAACTGCAGCACCCATTACACCAATATAAGACACTAATACAAAATTTAATATGGTATTTACGACTGCACCTATCATAGTTGAATATGAGAATATTTTAGTATCTTTTACTGCTGTAAAAATGCTCCCTAAAAAGCCAGCCAAACCACCAAAGACGAAAGAAATCATCAATGGAGGAACATATTTCCATGCTACAAAAAAGCTCTTTGCATATAAAATATGTGCAAATGGAATAGTTAATATAATTAACATTGAGCAACACAAAACTAAAAAACCATTATATGCCTCATACATATCAGCAACAAAATGATCACTATCTTCTGGATCAAAATCTTTTATGGCTGATAACTGCCATGCCTGCGTAAATATATCACTACATGCAGTCAGCATAGTCGGTATTTTATATGATACCGTATAAATTCCATTCGCAGTTGCACCTAAAATCCATGTAACAATATATCTATCCGATGAACTATTAATCCACCAACCAATTTTATTAAAAATTAACGGAAACCCAAATTTTTGCAATTCCTTAACTGTAGTTTTATTTACTTTATTAAACTTAATGTGTTTATGTATTTTCAGTCGTACAGATCCCCAAGCTACAGCCATAAAGGTTCCCAGGTAATTAGCTATTAAATATCCATTTAACCCACACTTCAGCACAACCAACAAAACAACATTTAATACACATGATGCTATTGTGGTAATCAAACTCATTTCAACCATATATTGTACTTTATCAATACCTCTGGCATAATTAGTCAGTACATTATACAGCCCTGTAGACAATACCATTAAATAAAATGCGACTAAATATGATGTATTAATTTTAAAGAAAGGAAGTATTCCTATTATAATTGTACAAATAGCACATAATACCATTCCTTTCAGGCAAACAAATAACCCGCTTGATATTACTTCATCGGATTCATACTCTTTATCAAAGCAAAATCTTAATATTGCACTTTCGATGCAAAGGATAATGATTGGTAATACCAAATTGGCAGAAGTACTTACTATGTCCCCGATTCCATAGTCTGCTGTAGATAAACAATTAGTATATAAAGGAACCATAAGGAATGCTATTATCTTAGGACCAAAACTACTTATCCCAAATAAAATAAAATTTTTCGATAAATATTTATATTTCTTATTCATATGAATTGCTCGTTACTCCTTGACCCAACGTCACTCTAATAAATGATGTCCTTTCTACTGAGCATAACATCACCGCAAATTGCGTTACGAAAAGACTATTCCAAAATACCGATTGACCAAATATTGAAATGATACATGTTAAAACATAACATTTACTATATAAATCTGATTCTTTCCATATATTCCAAAAAAGTTTCAAATATAAAAGCAATCCAAATACACCGTAAATTAACATACAATTTCCAATAGCATTAACAAAGCCCAAATATGAAAGATTAAGACTTAATTTATATTTACTTAATGCCACTTCTCCAGAACGCATATAATTCTCTACATTCATATATGGTATTCCTAATACTTTATAGATCAAAGGCGCAGCCCAAAACAATTGAAATCCCAACACAAGCCTAACTGAATTAGATGTATTTGTAACCGAAATATTCATCAACTTATTTAATGCCGTTGAAAAAATACTCAAGTTTGAAAATGCTCCTATACCTATTATCAAAACACCTACTATCATTAACGAATTAAAATATTTCCCTTCGCTTCTGGCACTTACAAACGAATAAAACAGCCATATTACTCCGGTCATTAATATTCCCGTTGAAGATGTCGATAATAAAATGCTTATCGAAATAAATACCATCCAAATATGCTTTTTTCTTTTCATACACATACATAAAAGCGGTAATATCCATGTACAGTATGCTGCCGGTTCTAAAAAGAAAGAATGTGGTCTATCATAACCCAATAAATAATTTTCGCTATTTGACTGCAAAAATGGAAATATATTAATTGTAGACACTGATTGTCCCAATATATATACCTGGAAAGATTGGTAAAAAATTCCAGCCATAACAATGATTCCTATAATTTCCCAGACCCTAAATAAATTTTCCTCATCAACTTTTTTATATATACATGATAATATTAATAAGTATAAAACTCTCTCTACCCAGAGTCCTGTATTAAATCCAGTTATAAACATCCTGAAAAAATCATGCACTATCATAAATAAGAAGAAGATAAATAAAGGTTTATATAAATAAAATTCTCTATACTTTATAAAATAAATAGCTACAACAGCAATTACACAAATTAAACCTAAATGAAGACCTGCAATTTCATACTGATTGATCAGGCAAAACAATGGGATAAAAATTTCCATCAAACTTATCTTCTTTTTTCGTCTATTATTTATTCCTTCATTCATTATTTTCCCTCACATCAATAATCTTTCTAAGGCTTTGACTACGCCATGACCTCTTTGTACCAATTCACATATTTTTCAGACATAATATCAATCGAAAACATATTACCGATTTCAATAATCTCTTCATATTTCCAATTTTTATCCAATGCTATCTTTAATGTATCTGTAACTGATTCATTACTTCTATCCTTTACTTTTAACATTGCCTCCGGATAATATAAATCCTGTGTTGCATCTAAATCCTCAAAGGTAACGCATGGTACTCCATGCATATATCCCTCAACAATAGGCAAGCCAAATCCATCATTTAAACTCAAAAATAAATTTACATCACAGAATTTCCAAAAAATATCCATTCGATCATTAAATCCGCCTAAAATAACATTTTTATGTAATTGATATTCCGCAATTTTTTTTCGGACTTCTCCATTATCTACTTCTCTTCCCCAAAGCACCAACAGGATATTTTCAAATACTTTTGTATTTTTTAATATTTCTACTGCTTGCATTTGATTTTTGTTTTTGGTTATATTTCCCACGAAAAAGAGAATTTTCTTACCATTTTTTTTGCTATACTGCAAATAAGCATATGTATCACTCAACTTTGGATATAAATCATTCTGCTTCAAACAATCGCTATAATATTCTTGAAACTTTTCTTGCGTTAAAGTGCCTTCTTCTCGAATAAACTTTGTATCATTTTCGTCGCTTTTTTTCGTTCCATTCGTGATAACAGTGATATTATTTGCTTTTTTTCCTAAATACTTTTCTTCTATTCTGGCTTTCATACCACTACTAATCACACTAATTGGTATATTATTTTTTTCTGCTTTTATTAAAAAATCACGTTCTATCTGCTTTTCGTATGCCGGTGCAGAAACTGAATCATTCAAACCAATTAAACCATGTAAAGTAACTGTATACCTTACTTTCATTTCCTCACAAATTCTAATATAGCTTTCTGTAATAGTTCCTATACCATGTATATGAACTATGTCCGGTTTTTCCTTTTGAATTTGTTTTCTAACATATCCGCCATCCACTTCATAAAAAACATGTCTGGCTTTATCTTTTACTGTAACACCATTCGCAAAAAATGCTTTTATTCCTATTAACCAATCCTTTAATTTTGCATTAGAAAAGAACTGTCCCCATGTATGAGAAAGGATTTTAAAATTCTTTTCATTTTTTCCCTTTGTAATAACTCGTGTTAATAAAACAACATTTTCTAATTCAGCCACTGAACTTACTATATTTTGAACCATTATTCCAAATCCAGTCTTATTTTTAGTAAATTCAATTATATTGTCATCATATATATACGGAGCAATAATCATTACTTTCATTTATATCGTCACCTAAAAAAATTTGTTTTCTGATTTCAATTCATAATAATGTTGTTCGTTTCTCATTTTAAATACTTTCGCCGGATGTCCTCCTGCAATTGAACATGATGGAATATCCGATACAACAACGCTTCCAGCTTGAATAATAGCCCCTTCACCAATTTTAACCCCTTGTAAAATTGTAACATTTTGCCCAAGCCAAACATTATCTTCTATCACGACATCACCGTCTATAGTCGTTTCGTCATAAGGAATAGATTTTCCCTCATAGTTATGATTAGAGGTTAATATCAATATTCCTCCTCCTGAATGAAAATTATTTCCAATAGTAACATTTCCATTTCCTGTAACTTTCATCCCATTAAAATGACAATTATCTCCGATATAAGTCTTAGATGTAAATTTACTCCAATGGTTTATATGTAATCCCTTTCCATATTGCTTGGCTGTTTTTTTACATAGATTTGTATAAAAACCTGTTCGTATTTTTTTTATAATTTTTCCTATCATACGCTTTTCTCCAATACTTCTGATAAAAGTCTATGTTCCTTATAAAGACAAACATATCCCAATTCTTTCAATTTGTTAAAATTTTCAGGATTACTCATATTATCTATTATTATTGGAATTGAATTGCATAATGCCTGATTCAATACCGTTGAATAAAGCGAAATTGCAGCACCAGATTGTAATAAAGATTGCTCTATCGAAATTTGGGTTGTATCCTCTACATCTGCAAAAGTAAATATCTTTTTAACAATATCCATATTAGAATATCTCGGATGTGGACGTATTGAAATTTTATTTCCACTCTTATATAACTGTTCCAATATTTTTGATATTTCCTTTAATACCTCTTCCGATTCTGCACCTAAATAATATGTATAATCATATTTCTGTGTTCTGATCCGCTCTCCATCGAATTTCAAAGAAGCCGGAACTTCAACAACAAACTGATTTTTATCTGCCTTCATAGAAGCTAATATTTTTCCATAGTATTCATCCCAAATATAGCATTCATCAAATTTAAAGAACGAATCTCTCATATAGTACATTTTTTCTCCATGCATGACATCTATATGCTTGATATTTCTTTGTTTACAGTAAGCTGTCAGTACTGAAGACGTAAAAGAGTATTCCGCACAAACCGCTATTGCTTCAGGTGAATATTCTTCAATGGCAAAACTATATCTTCCAATTTTAATCAAACATTTTAAAATAAACTGCCAAGAAAATGGATATCTACATATTATTCCTTTTATAAACTTTTTATCTTTTGCAGTTAATAAAGTTCCTTCTACCGGATTACTTTCAATTGCTTTATACCTTTTTTTCAAAGACTTTGGCAAAATGTTTTCCGGTTTACCATCTCTAAAAAATACCAAGTTTTTATGCTCTAGCCGATTCACCTGAACCTTTTTTCCATATTTGAACCAGTAGAGAATCGCCACTGGAAATGAAACCAGATTTAACAAAAAAGTGATTCCTTTTCCATTAAACTGCATCTGACACTTATACTGAAAATACGATCTTTCAATCTCATCTCGTGGATTTCCTAATTTAGCAATGTATTTTTTTTGTTTACTGACATCATATGAGAATAATGCGTCTTGCCTTCTTTCCAAAAGAACAGCCATTTTACGCAGCATATCATTCATACCCATAATTAACTCACCTTTTTAACGTACCGCACCTTTTTCCAGCATCCATAAATTAAATTTTGTAAAGTCAAAAATAACGATGCAATACTATTCTTATTATCTGCTTCCTTGAATAACTTATAGTGCCATTTTACTAATTTTAAATAGCCATGATTAGATATTGATCCTGACCGTTTTCTATACTGTGCCAGCACTTTATCATAATGATAACAGTTTGCCTTTTTGATTACTTTCAGCCACATGGCATAATCGTTATTCTTTTTAATATCTGCAATCTGTATTTTGCCAATCTTCTCCGCATCATACATTACGGTCAAACACCCCGGCCAACAATAACGATACATTCCCATTTTCGTAATCTTCTTAGGTCCGGTTACTTTCACTCCATTCGTCACATCATTTTCATCAATTTCTTCATAACTAGTATATGAAAAAGAGTATTTATTTTTTTTCATATACTTTATTTGTTCTTCCAGCTTAGTCGGATACCATAAATCATCACTGTCCAAAAATGCAATCCACTTACCCTTTGCATTTTTTAATGCTTTATTTCTTGATACAGCAGCACCAGAATTTTTTTTGTTTTTTAAATAAATAATTCGGTCATCATCATACTTCGATACAATCTCATCTGTATTATCAGTTGAACAATCATCAACTATCAACAGTTCCCAATTTTTGTATGTTTGCTCTAATACAGATTCTATTGTCTTACTAATAAATTTCGCAGTATTATATGAGGGCATTATTATTGAAACTAACTCGTTCATTACTTCAATCCTTTTAGTAGTTCTTTTGCTTCGTTCTGTTTTTTATCGTATTCTTCTTTACTTATCTGTTTTGTTTGGAGAAGATAATCCCCATAATCTGCAGCAGTTACACTACCTTCTTCTGTAATTCCCTCCTGCTTAATAAATGCTTTTTCAACAGTTTTAAAAAGAATTTTTAAATCACGCCCAAAAGAAACATGTTCTATATACTCCAAGTCATACTGCAATTTTCTATCCCATGAAATTGCATTTCTGCCACTTATCTGTGCAAGCCCAGACAATCCAGGTTTTGCAGTATGACGCATTCTTTGTTCTTCTGACATAAACACCATATCTCGAACTAACTGCGGACGTGGCCCTATCAGTGTCATCGTGCCATTTAAAATGCAAAATGCTTCTGGCAGTTCATCCAAAGAGGTAGATCTAAGCCATGCACCAAATTTTGTCAGACGCACTTCATCGGGCAGCAAGTTTCCCTCTGCATCTTTCTTATCTGTCATAGTCCGAAATTTATACATTTTAAAAATTCGTTCTTTTCCCGTTTTCGGATCAATCAGTCCAGGTCTATATTGAGTAAACAACACTGGACTTCCCAGTTTGATTCGAACCAGCAGAGCGATGATTGCATACAGCCAACAGAATACAATAATTGCCAATCCAGAGCAAAAAATATCAATCGCTCTTTTTATGTATCTTTCGTAAAATCCCATTTTACGGTACAATTTATGATTTTTTTCTTTCTTCATAAATCTCTCCTAAAACACTTCCTTATTCAAAGCAAGCCTTTATTACTTCAATAATTCTATCCTGCTGCTCTGCTGTCATTTTATTGTCACTTGGCAGACATAATCCTCTTGTAAAAATATCCATACCTACATCAGCTACTCCGCCTGCAATATACGCATTTGATCTGGCACGTCCGTTTCCATCTCTGACAACAAATGGATTCAAACGATAAATCGGCTGCATATGCATTGGTTTCCAAATTGGACGCCCCTCAGCATTAATAGATGCAATCGCTTCCAGAATCTCTGTCGGACAAGACTTTCCTGTTTCTTTTACATAGCACACATCCTGCTCGCCACGAACCTGTTTGCACATGGCTTCCTTATTAATAATCAGACAAGACAGCCAATAGTTTGGTTCAGAATTTTCCAGATCCATCGGATTCATAGATACTGGCAGTCCTTTTAATCCCTCTTTATATCTCTCATAAATTGCTTTCTTCTGTGCAATATGTTCGTTCAAATAAGGGAACTGACCACGCACTACACCAGCAACTACATTACTCATACGATAGTTGTATCCAAGTTCTTCATGCTGATACCATGCAGCATTTTCTCTTGCCTGTGTAGACCATTTACGAACTTTATTTGCAGCCTCCTCATCGTCTGTCAGGAAGCAACCACCAGCACTTCCAGTAATAATCTTATTTCCATTGAAAGAAATAGTATTATACTTTCCAAATGTACCAGTCTGTACCCCTTTATATGTAGCACCCATAGATTCTGCTGCATCTTCTACTAAAATGGCACCATGCTTTTTAATGATTGCATTTAACTCATCTACTTTACCCGGAGTTCCATAAAGGTGCGCAACAACCACAACCTTTGTATCCGGATAAATTTCAAATGCTTTTTCTAATGCAACCGGATCCATATTCCAGGTATCATACTCTGTATCAATAAATACTGGCTCTCCACCTTCATAAACTACCGGATTTACGGTTGCATCAAATGTCATATCAGAGCAGAATACTTTCTTTCCCTCTAATGCACCATGCCCAACTTTTGGCATACCATATGCTTCAATACCCGCCAGTTTCATTGCCAGATGCAAGGACGCTGTTCCTGCTGATAATGCAACTGCGTATTTGCAGCCGATATATTCACATGCCATTCTTTCTACTTCATTGATATTCTTACCAACTGTGGACATCCAGTTTGTTTCATACGCTTCTTTCACATATTCAATTTCCGGACCATGCATGGTTGGGCTGCTCAACCATACTTTAGACTCAAATTTTTCAAATTTATTATTTTCTTTAAACATGACTTTCTACCTCTTTTCGCCCAATCTCATTTTTTCAGAATGTATTAACTTGTTATTAAGCAATCTCTTTATTTACGTCTTCCGGTCTTTTAAATGTTGGAACAACACTCCGGAGAGCTTCTTTTGCAATCAGATCATCGCCTGTATCACACGCATCTCTAAGTACATCAATCTTTTTATAGATTTCTTCTTTACTCAGTGCATTATCTCTTTCAATGAAAATCATACTGTTGTCTGTTTTATCAAGTTCTTCTGTCTTAACTAACAGCTCCTCATATAACTTCTCTCCTGGTCTTAATCCAGTTTCAACAATTTCAATTCCCTGGACACCAGATAAACGGATCATGTTTTCTGCCAGATCCATAATCTTAACCGGCTGTCCCATATCCAGAACAAATAATTCTCCATTATTCGCAATCGCCCCACTCTGAAGAACAAGCTGTGAAGCCTCTGGAATTGTCATAAAGTATCTGATAATTCTCTTATCTGTAACAGTAACCGGACCGCCATTTGCAATCTGGCGCTTAAACAACGGAATAACTGATCCTGCACTGCCCAGTACATTTCCAAATCGTGTAGCACTGTATTTTACTTTTCCATGTGTGCTTGCACTCTGCACAATCATTTCACACATTCTCTTTGTAGCACCCATAACATTTGTTGGATTAACCGCTTTGTCTGTAGATACCATCATAAAGCGTTCTGCTCCGTACTCCTCGCAAAGCTCTACAAGATTCTGTGTACCGAATACATTATTGTAAATAGCTTCCACACAGTTATGCTCCATTAATGGAACATGCTTATGAGCTGCGGCATTAATAATAATCTGCGGATGGTATTTCTCAAACACTTTCTCAAGAGCTTTCCTATGTGTGATAGAACAAATTTCAATCTGCAGATCCAAACGGTTTCCGTAAGCAATCTTTAATTCCTGTTGAACATCATAAGCTCCATTCTCATAAATATCCAAGATGATAATCTTCTTTGGATTCATCTTTGCCAACTGTCTACAAAGCTCTGATCCAATGGAACCACCACCGCCAGTAATAAGTACTATCTTGTCTTTGTAGTAAGCATTTGTTCTTTCATCAGAAACTACTAATGGTTTTCTGAATAAAAGTTCCTCAATATCAAATTCTCTAAGATGTCTCTTTCCTCCTGCTGCATACATAGTCGGATAATCATAAACTTTCAATTTATATCCAGCATTCTTATAATATTCATAAAGAGCTTTCTTCTTTTCAGCATCCATAGACGGAATAGCAAAAATAATCTCCTGTACTTCAAATTCGCCTAACTTCTGAAGTGTTGTCTCATCTTCTGACCAAACTGGAATGTCATGAATTTCACGCCCAACTTTCTCTTTGTTTACATCAATGAATCCCCTTGGAATATATGCTGCTTCTGAATTATTCAAAAGTTCTTCAGCTAAACTAACTCCTACTCGACCAGCGCCAATAATTGCAACCTTGATTTTCTGAACTTCTTTTTCATTTCCCGCTTCTATACCAGAGAACATATGTAATAATGTAGAAAGAATTTTCCCTCTTGTTGTTTCCTGATTTCCACACTTATATGCATAGCGATACATCATACGAAGTGCTAACGCTCCTAAAAGGTTCAGGCTGACAAGTGAAAGCATTCTGGCAAATGTAATTTTTTGAACTGGAAGTAATAACTCCAGACACAGATAGGCAACAAAAGCAATAGAATCGGTAAACAGCAGCCGGATATAACATTGTATCCCACCATATCTCCATACCTGCCCATATACTTTACCAATAAGACGTGCTACAAAAATACACAGTACAGAGAGGCATACTTGTTGAAGTATTCCTGTAGTTGATAACTTATCCATTCCTCCATACAGAACCAACAGTATTACTGCTACTACTGCATACACAATCAAATCATACCCGACCAGCATCCATCTGATATTTGGCGTACTGTTCTGCTTTGTACGATTCACGTTCATATTATTCTCATTCGATCTATTATTCATTGCTTACCCCCCCCACGAAAATTGGGTGGGTTTCATCCTTTCATAATTCTTTTTCAATTTTGTGGTTTATTTCTTTTCAAGTGGTGTAAACAAAACAGTTCCCTGCTCTGTTTCAGTTCCCATTTCAAGTACACTTGTTGATTTTACAATCGTTCCTGATTTTAACGTGCAACTATCTCCAACGAAGCAGTATGGTTCAACCACTGCATTTGCACCAACAACTGTTGCCTGACCAATAGTGCTTCCACAACCAACAACTGCTCTCGGCTCAACAATGCAACCAGGCATTAAATTAGCTGATGGAGAAATTGTAGAATCCATATGGAATAAAACCGGAATATTATAAAGTGTTTCTAATTTCTTATTCCATTCAAGTCTTTTTGTTCCATCATCACATGCAGCTATCGCACAGTTATATTCTGGATAAAAAGTTTCTACTTCTTCCAATTTTCCAATAGCACCTTCTCTGTCATTATCTACAAAGGAGATTGCCTCAAAGCAGCCCATTGACTCTGCTATCTCTTTCACATAATCTCCATATCTTTTAGAGGCTACAATTAATAATTTTCTTCCCATTTTCAACACACTCCTCATAATTATTTATTTTTATTAGGTAAGCTCTTCAACACGACGACTAGCCTGTGAATGTTCTTATTAAAAAGATCATTCGCAGGCTAGGTCAAACCTCCTTATCATAATTTTTCAGCTTATAGTGTGGGTCAAAATAAGCATCCAAGAAACCATTCACTTTTCGCAGTTTCGCAACTCACTCGACACAACCATACAGAAAAATTATCATAACAAAATTCGACTAAGCCAGCGAAACCCTTGTAAAATCAAGGTTTTTCTTGGTTGTCCCTATTATACCGCTATCTCCAGACAATATATCAAACACCTGCGGAAGCTCATCTAAACGATATTTTCGAAGAAAAGCTCCTGTCGGTGTAATACGATTATCACCAGAAACAGTAACCGCACTGCCAATCTTGTCTGCATTTGCTACCATAGTCCGAAATTTATGAATTTTAAATTTCTTTCCATATATGGTAACACGTTCCTGACGATAAAAAACCCCACCTTCAGACTCAGTCGCAATTTTGATTCCAATGACAAGCATTGGGATCACAGTTACTACAAGAACCCCAACACCTGCCACAAGATCAAATCCCCTCTTTAATATCAGGCTGACTTTCTTTCTGGAAAGAATATTATAGTATTCTTTCACCTCATCACATTTCATAAACTCAGGAAGATCTTCCCACTTTCTCATTCTCGCTCCCCTTATTGATTAGGATTTTTTAATATAACTTTTTACAATCTGGCAGTAATTCTTAATTACATAATCCACTTCTTCATTTGTTAATTTTGTATGAAGAGGTAATGTAATTTCATTTTCAAATTGTTTATAAGCATTTGGATAATTTTCAATATCAAATCCAAGATTTTTATACGCAGTCATCATCGGTAATGGTTTGTAATGTACATTGCACGCAACTCCTGCTTCTGCCATCTTGACAATAATCTCATGACGCTGTTCCAGAGTGATTCCAGGAACTCTTGTAATATACAGATGTCCTGACGATTGGTGTTCGTCTGTATAATGGTCCAGCACTTCAATACCAAGTGGTTTAAATGCCGCATCATATTTTTCAATAATTTCTTTTCTTCTGGCAAGAAGTCCCTTATAACGTTTCATCTGTGCCAGTCCAATCCCTGCTACGACATCTGTCATATTGCATTTAAACCATGGACCGACAATATCATATTCCCATGCACCAAGCTGTGTTTTGGCCAGAGCATCTTTTGACTGTCCATGCAAAGACAAGAGCTGATACTGATGATAAATCTCTTCATTATCAATTCCCTCAATATCATGCCATGTCACTGCACCGCCCTCTGCTGTAGTGAAATTCTTCACTGCATGAAAACTGAAATTTGAAAAATCCGCAATACTTCCTACCGGTTTTCCTTTCCAGGTCGCACCAAATGCATGAGCCGCATCTGCCATAACAATTACTCTTCCGATTGCTTCCTGAATTTTGTTTGTAGGATGGAATAATGCCTTTTTGCTTTCTACGATAGAAAAAATTCTGTCATAATCGCATGGAACGCCCCCAAGATCGACTGGAATAATCACTTTCGTTTTTTCAGTAATAACTTCCGCCAGTTTATCATAATCCATTTCAAGGCTGTCTTTCTGCGTATCAACCATTACTAATTTAGCTCCTACATGGCAGACTACAGAGGCACTTGCCGTATATGTATATGCACAGGTGATTACTTCATCGCCCTCCGAAATGCCCAACAGACGCAAAGTCATTTCAGCACATGCAGTCTGAGAGCTTAAACATACTGCTTTGCTTACTCCGCAGAATTCTGCGACTTCTTTTTCCAGTTCTTTTGTTTTTGGTCCAGTTGTGATCCATCCGGATCTTAATGCCTCTGATACCTGTTCAATTTCTTCTTCTGTAATGTCCGGTGGTGAAAATGGAATCTTCATAACTAAATCCTTCTTTCTTAATTCTATGAATTATATAACTGCAGTCTGTTCTAAATGCTGCATATTTTTTCTTGTATTTGCCATCTCTTTTGACTGCTCGGCGGTACAGTTTACTTCTTCCGGTCTTCTGAATGTCGGAACTGCTTTTCTCAGAGCCTCTCGTGCCACATTATCATCTTCTGTCTCACATGCAGCCTGCAGTTCTTCAAGTTTCACATTAATATCATGCTCACACAGCGGAGCATCACGTTCGATGAAGATCATGCTGTTTGGTGTCTTGTCAAGTTCTTCTGTTTTAACAAGAAGTTCTTCGTATATTTTTTCTCCCGGACGCAGACCGGTTTCTACGATATCGATTCCCTGCACACCTGACAGACGGATCATGTTCTCTGCAAGATCCAGGATCTTGACCGGCTTCCCCATATCCAGTACGAACAGTTCACCATTCTGTGCCATTGCCCCACTCTGGAGTACCAGCTGAGAGGCTTCCGGAATGGTCATGAAGTAACGGATGATTCTCTTATCTGTAAGTGTGACCGGACCGCCGTTGGCAATCTGGCGTTTGAACAGCGGGATAACAGATCCTGCACTTCCAAGTACATTTCCGAAACGGGTCGCACTGTATTTAACTTTACCGTGTGTACTTGCACTCAGAACGATCATTTCACACATTCGTTTCGTCGCACCCATAACGTTGGTCGGATTGACTGCCTTGTCTGTGGATACCATCATGAAACGCTCTGCATTGTGTTTCTCACACATTTCTACAATTACTCTGGTACCGAAGACATTGTTTTCGATTGCTTCAATACAGTTGTGCTCCATCAGCGGAACATGCTTATGAGCTGCTGCATTGATTACGATCTGTGGATGATACTGCTCAAAGACTCTTTCCATCGCTCTGCGGTTTGTGATAGAAGCAATCTCTACCTGAAGGTCGAGTTTACCTTTGTAGGCAATCTTGAGTTCCTGCTGAACATCGTAGGCACCATTTTCGTAAATATCCAGAATGATCAACTTGCGTGGATTCATCTTGGCAAGCTGGCGACAGAGTTCGGAACCGATGGAACCGCCACCTCCTGTGATCAGGATTACTTTGTTGCGGTAGTAGTCATAAGTCTTCTCATCTGTAACGACCAGAGGTTTACGGAATAACAGCTCCTCAATATCAAACTCTCTCAGGTGGCGTTTGCCGCCTGCTGCATAAACTGTCGGATAATCGTAGACCTTTAATTTGTATCCGGCTTTCTTGTAGTATTCGTACAGAGCCTTTTTCTTGTCAGCATCCATGGATGGAATCGCAAAGACGATTTCCTGTACTTCGTATTCTGCAAGTCTCTTGAGCGTTGCTTCGTCTTCTGAGTATACTGGAATTCCCTGAATTTCACGACCGACTTTTTCCTTATTAGTATCAATGAAACAACGTGGTATGTATGCAGCTTCTTCGTTATTAAGAAGCTCCTCTGCAAAGCTTACTCCTACACGACCTGCACCGATGATTGCAATCTTAATCTTCTGTACTTCTTTGTCACTTGCCGCCTGTACACCGGATACGAGATAAAGAAGTTTCGCCAGAAATCTGCCATGCAAAGTTTCCTGATTGCCGCATTTGTAAGCGTAACGGTACATCATACGAAGAGTAAGCGCTCCCAGAACGTTCATGCAGAACAACGCCAGCATTCTTGCAAAGGTAATCTTGTGAACAGGAAGTATCATCTCCAGTAATACATATACCCAGAATGCAATCGCATCTGTAAACAATAGCCTGATGTAACACTGAATCCCGCCATACCGCCATACCTGCCCGTAGACATTGCCAATCAGTCTCGCAGCAAAGACACATGTCGCGGAAAGAAGCATCTGCTGGATAACCGTTACTGTCGCGAGTTTATCGTTGCCGCCATAGAGAACCAACAGTAAAGCTGCAACCACCAGATATATCACTATGTCGTATAAAACAAGTGTCCAGCGAATGTTTCGTTTTTTGTTTCCGTTATTTTTCATTTGCACCTCTCATATTCAGGAGCACCCTGTTGTAGCGGGCATCTCCTGTCCCTTCCTTTCCCAAGTTTCCTTTTTATGTTTTATAGCCGTATACGCATATGCGTTACATTATAAGACATTTTTCGAGCACAGACATGCCCTATTTTTAGTTTTGTATATACAATAGCATTTTCGATTGGTGTAGTCAACTGTTGTAGGATGCTGAATCGGCACGAATTTGGTCTGATTATGACATTTTTTAATATTTGCTTTTGGTGGATGGTGGGGATTTTGGTGGAATTTTGAACATTTTCTCTATTATATGTAAAAGCAGAGTATAAAAATGACTACCGGAACCAGAATGATAATCCCTTCCCATATATGTTGAGCGATTATTTTGATCTGCTGCGTCAGGGGAAAATTTTCGCTCAGATATTCTTTGAGTTTCTTGGCTTCTTCCCGGTCTGTCATTTCACCCAGATCTAGTCTGTAATGCCACAGGCGTATATTGTTTTTCTTGCATTTCTGCTTCAATGTGCGGAAGAAATCTACTTCCGATCTGTATTCTGCCTTTGATATGACTTCTTCATATTCCCTGCGTTTCTCCGCCACATTATCATCCGTAAGTTCTCTTTTCCTGGCTTTCACCTCGTTCATAATCCGTTCAGCTGCCTGGATTCTCTCTGAATATTTGGCATTTGTAATGATCAGCGAATATGTCAGTACAACAATCGACAATATTATATTGAAATAGCTTGATAATTTCTCATCGAACACTTCTGGAAAAAATACTGCTGTAAGCGAATAAACAATCAGGGCAATACTGTAATAAGTAATTACAAAGTTTGAGAAGCTTTTCTTTTGCTGTAGTCTCTTCAACATATTTGAGTAATTGCTCTGTGTAGTGTTCATGATATCATACATTTCGTTTTTGTCGTTATAGTCTTTTATTTCCTGCATACGCGTTTCTCCTTTGTTTCTTCTTAGAACATACGTTACATGTATAGTCTTCAATAATTATTATGCGTTAATTTAAAAACTTCGTCAAGTCAGCCTACAGCAGAGCTTCTGTCTTTATACTGTCGCAATATGATAATATCTCGGTAGAGTAGGCGGATGAAAATTTCATCCGCCCCTCATCAAACCGTGCATGAGGT